>Ga0318567_10000023_pt1 | contig 72991 bp, 62 predicted proteins | sample GRESIP088b5f20_FD_203691 | JGI IMG/M metagenome (GOLD analysis project Ga0318567, IMG submission 203691) | Tropical soil microbial communities from Luquillo Experimental Forest, Puerto Rico - GRE.SIPMG.088b5f20 | ecosystem: Environmental > Terrestrial > Soil > Tropical forest > Bulk soil...
ACTATAAACTTGATAAAATAGGTGTAAGTTGCTGATTAAATAATAGATAGATGTTTGCAAGTCTTTTTTATATCGAAAATAGCACTGCTTAATGAGCTTCCAGCCAGTTTGCACCGATTCCACAATCTGCAATAAGCGGGACTTGGAGTTTAATCGCGTTTTCCATTTCCTCGATTACAGTTTTTCTCAAAATGTCTAATTCGTTTTTTTGTACAGTGAAGTTCAACTCATCGTGTACTTGCATTGTCATTTTGGATTGAAGGTTTTCTTGTTCCAACCTTTTTTGAATACGCACCATGGCTATTTTGATAATATCGGCTGCAGTTCCCTGGATGGGCGCATTGATGGCATTTCGTTCAGCAAAACCACGAACAATGCTGTTTTGTGAATTAATATCGGGCAAGAAGCGTTTGCGACCGAGCAAAGTTTCGACATAACCCATCTCTTTGGCGCGCTGAATACTTGCATCCATATACTTTTTTACCTGCGGATAGGTTTCAAAATAACCGTCAATCAATTCTTTTGCTTCGGCTCGGGGGATGCTTAATCTGTCTGATAATCCAAAAACAGAAATGCCGTAGATAATCCCAAAATTGGCTGTTTTGGCTTTCCGGCGCATATCTGAAGTAACCTCTTCAATTGAAATTTTATAGATTTTAGCGGCAGTAGCCGTATGAATATCATGTCCGCTATTAAATGCCTCAAGCATGTTCAGATCTCCGCTTAAATGAGCCATGATGCGAAGTTCTATTTGAGAATAGTCGGCGCTGAAAAAGAGGCTGTCGGTGTCGGGGATGAACGCCTTTCTAATTTCTTTGCCTTGCGCATCTCGGATCGGGATGTTTTGCAGATTCGGATTTGTAGAACTGAGTCGTCCGGTGGCAGCAACAGTCTGGTTGTAGGACGTGTGGACCTTGCCTGTTATTGGGTTGATCAGCTGCGGTAATGCGTCGATGTAGGTACTCAATAGTTTCTTGAGTCCGCGATAATCGAGAATTTTGCCAATGATTGGGTGTTTTGATCGGATTTTCTCGAGCACATCTTCCGATGTTGAGTACTGTCCGGTTTTTGTTTTCTTGGCTTTGTCATCTAATTTCAACCGGTCAAAAAGAATTTCGCCAACCTGCATGGGCGAGCTTACGTTGAATTCAAATCCCGCAATTGAATGGATTTCTTTTTCTAACAGTTCCATTTCTTTAGTCAGAATTTCGGAACTCTGGCGCAATGCTTCACTGTCGATACGAACTCCGGTGTGCTCCATAACGGCCAATACCTGCATAAGTGGCATTTCTATCTCATAAAATAGTTTGTCTAATGCGTTGGCTCTTAGCTCTTGTTCCAGAATTTGTTTCAGGCGGTAAGTGATATCGGCATCTTCGGCAGCATAATCGCAGAGTTTATCCAGATCAATGGTTCGAATTCCGGCTTGGTTTTTACCTTTTCCACCTACCAGATCTTCGTAGTGAATGGTACGGTATTGTAAATATATTTCAGCCAGGTAATCCATTCCGTGGCGTAACTCGGGTTGAACCAGATAATGCGCAATCATTGTGTCAAAAAGTTTTCCGTCAAGCTTGATACCGTATTGAAGGAGCATAAGCAAGTCGAATTTGATATTCTGGCCAATTTTTTCGATTTGATCGTTCTCAAAGATTACTTTGAATTCGTGCATGACTTCCATGGCTTCAGTTTTACTTTCCGGCAATGATACATAGTACGCTTCGCCGGCTTTAAAGCAGAAAGACATTCCGACCAAATCGGAAGTAAACATATCCAAGCCAGTGGTTTCGGTGTCGAAGCAAATCGATTTTTGCATAAAGAGCTTTGATATCAAGTCTGAACGCTTTATTTTATTGTCAACCAATATATATTTGTGCGGCGTGTCGTTGATGGTTTTCAATCCCGAGGCTGATTCTGTAGAGGATGCTGTTTCATGCACAATTGTTGGCTGTGGAGCTTGTTTGACAGGTTCTTCAGGTTGATCAAATGTATCGAATAAAGACATTTGCGAGGTGCTTGCATTGGGTTTGGCAGCTTTAATGCTCGGAAGCGGATGATCGGGAGGGAATGATGTAAATGGGTTTCCCAGCTTGGCCGACATGGTACGGAATTCCAGTTCATCGAACAGAGCGCGGAGTTCCGGCTCGTTCCGTTGTTCTATTTCCAGGCTCTTTTCGTCGAAGTCGATTGGAACATCGGTTTTAATTGTTGCCAGAAAGCGGGAGAAGATAATTTGTTCCTTGTTCTCCTCTATTTTGGTTTTCAGTGCTCCTTTTAGTTCACCGGTACGGGTCAGCAGAGTATCGATGCTGCCGAATTCTTTCAATAATTTGACGGCTGTTTTTTCGCCAACACCCGGGCAACCCGGGATATTGTCGGATGAATCGCCCATGAGTCCAAGTAAATCAATAACTTGCTCGTGACTGTCCAGATCGTATTTAGCTTTAACTTCGGTTGGTCCCATTGTTTCGAAACCGCCTGTGTGTTTTGGGCGGTACATAAAAATATGATCCGAAACTAATTGTCCGTAATCTTTATCGGGCGTAAGCATAAATACTTCGAACCCGGCTTGCTCAGCTTTTTTAGCCATGGTTCCGATAACATCGTCGGCTTCAAAACCAGGAACTTCCAGCGCAGGGATGTTATATGCTTTAATCAGGTCTTTGATAATTGGCACTGCCAGGCGAATATCTTCGGGAGTTGCTTCGCGTTGTGCTTTGTATTGCTCAAAGGCTTCGTGGCGGAAAGTTTTGCCTTTTGGGTCGAAAGCAACGGCAATATGAGTCGGTTTTTCGCGCTTCAAAACGTCTTCCAGAGTGTTTACAAATCCGAAAATAGCAGAAGTGTTCAAGCCTTTTGAATTAAAACGAGGGTTGCGGATAAAAGCGTAATAAGCCCGGTATATGATAGCGTAGGCATCAATCAGAAATAATTTTTTCATGAAATTTTAAATTTGCTGTGATAATGTAAGTGTATGAAAAACAAATGTCAACGAAAAAGTGTTTGATAACAAACTGCTTTTGACTGTAAAAGTAATTAAAAAACGCACAGAAATAAACTGTGATAGTTAAACCAACGACAAAAATGTTTACTTTTGCAAAGCACACCAAATATGAGCATTCATATGAATTTTATAGAAACCATTAAACAACCGATTCTTCAGGAAATGCAATTGTTTAAAGAAACTTTTGCAGAAGCACTCAAAACGGATAATCCGATGCTTGAGACCGTACATGAATATGTGCTTCAGAAAAGTGGGAAACAATTACGTCCAATGTTGGTAATTTTATCGGCCAAGTTGTGCGGTGAAGTAAATCAAAATACCATCGATGGAGCACTTGCTTTGGAGTTACTTCATACTGCCAGTTTGATTCATGATGATGTGGTGGACGATACGCTTGAAAGACGTGGAAAACCGTCGATAAATGCCCGTTGGACAAACAAAATAGCGATACTTTCGGGAGATTATATTTTATCCAAGGCGTTGGTTTGTGCCACAAAAACCGACAATTTACCCATATTAAAATCGATTGCTAATATTGGAATGCAACTTTCTGATGGCGAATTGCTGCAACTGAGCAATGTGCAGGCTTCCAAAGCAACAGAGAAAAATTATTACACTATTATACGGAAAAAAACGGCTTTGTTATTTTCCACCTGTACGGAAGTCGGCGGCCTGTCGGTGAGTGCCGCAGAAAAGGCATTAACCTGTCTTCGTAATTTTGGGGAATATCTGGGTATTTGCTTCCAGATCAAAGATGATATTTTCGACTACACGGAAAATATCTCGATTGGAAAACCGACAGCCAATGATGTTCGGGATGGTAAAATTACATTACCGCTGATATCGGCGCTTCAAAATGCAACGGCGCAAGACCGGGATAAAGTTATTGATATTATTGACAAGAAGGATTTTACCAACGAGAATATCCAGTCTATCATACGTTTTACCAATGAAAATGGCGGTGTGGCTTATGCCACGAAACAGATGGAAGCCTATAAAAATAAAGCCATCGAAGAACTCGATGGCTTTGCAGACAGCGATGTGAAAAGATCGCTTATACGATGTGCTGAATATGCCGCGAACAGAGATTTCTGAAACCTCCAAATGTTCCCAAAGGAGAAAAGAGATAAATCCCCTTGCAGGAGAGCGTTTGATATTAAAAATACTTTACTTCTTTTCCCTCTATTGAGCTTAGCAAGTTATTGGCCAGGCGGCTTGCACCAAAACGGAATTTAGTGTTGTCTAACCATTCGTTTCCAAGTATTTCTTTTACCAGTGTGTAATGTTTTACTGCATCCTCGGTGGTGACAATTCCTCCGGCTGGCTTGTAGCTGATTTTTATCTGGTTCTTTTCGTTCCAGGCTTTAATGGCCTGGCACATTACATAAGTTGCTTCGAGAGTGGCAGCTACCGGAATTTTTCCCGTCGAGGTTTTGATGAAATCAGCTCCGGCGGACATGGCCAAAATCGAAGCTTTCATAATATTTGACGCTGTTTTTAATGCTCCTGTTTCCAAGATTACTTTCAGATGCGCTTCGCGGCAAGACGATTTGATTTCCGACAATTCTTCGTAAACCTCCTGGTATTTGCCCTCTAAAAATTTGCCGATAGAAATGACCACGTCAATCTCAGTGGCACCTTCCATAACTGCCATGGCTGTTTCGGCTATCTTTACTTCGATGAAAGTTTGTGAGGCCGGAAAACCTGCTGCTACCGACGCTATTCCAATATTCTCAGTCAAATGTTCTTTTACAACCGGAACCAGGGACGGATATACACAAATAGCGGCTACGTTGGGTAGTTGTGGATAAGCTGCTTTGAAACCATTTACTTTTTCTACCATCGAAATGATTTCGGCATCAGTATCTGAGCCATTTAGTGAGGTCAGGTCAATCTGGCTCAGGCATTGTTTGTAGACCGTTACATTGTCGTTTTCAGCATAATGTGCTGCCAGAATTTTATCAATATCTTGTTTTACTTTCTCGTCGCTTATATTGCAATGATATTGCTTGAAAAGATCGTCAAATTTGCTCATGTTGGTTGGAATTATGATCTCAAACCCCTAAAAGGGCTAAAGACCAAGTTTGTTTATTTCAATTTTTCGTTTTCCAGATGCCGCGTGTTGTCGCGGTCTGTTTTCTTTTGCATGTTTTTTTCGAATGCTTCGGTGAGGTTTACTCCGGTTTGGTTGGCCAGGCATATCAGCACCCAAAGTATGTCAGCCATTTCGTCGGCTAGGTTGGTTTCCTTGTCTGATTTTTTGAAAGATTGTTCGCCGTATGTCCGGGCAATAATGCGTGCCAGCTCACCAACTTCTTCGGTCAGAATAACCATGTTGGTCAATTCCCCGAAATATCGGACGCCATAGGTTTTAATCCAGTTGTCGACTTGTTGTTGAGCTTCTTCGATGGTCATTTAGTCTTCGTTTAGCCGGGCAATAATGGTTTCATTTCCGGTAGTTGAATCGCCAACCTGAACGAAGATTTCCGTATCAAGCGGAAAGTATAAATCGACACGTGAACCAAATTTAATGAAACCAAGATGCTCGTTGAGATGGCTTTTCTTGCCAGCGTGGGCATAAGTAACAATCCGACGTGCCAGGGCGCCTGCAATTTGGCGGACCAGAATTTCAGTTTTTCCTTCGGATTCTATAACTACGGTTGAGCGTTCGTTTTCGGTACTTGATTTTGGCAGGAAAGCAGCCATGTGGCGTCCGCTATGATGGATTGATTTAATGACTGTGCCTTTAATCGGATACCAGTTGGCATGCACGTTGAAAACCGACATGAAGATAGAAACCTGAAGACGCCTGTCTCCAAAATATTCCAATTCGTCTGTTGGCTCGACCACCACAATGGTTCCATCGGCCGGAGCTACAACTAGACTGGGATCGTCGATATATACTTTTCGTGGGGGATTACGGAAAAAATAAGCGAAAAAGAATAGAAGCAACGCCGAAATAATGATATTGATGATGGGTAGAATTCCAAAAGGATAGTGCGTGTATATAAATAGATTCAAGAACAATAAAACTAAAGCCAATGTGCCTAAAATTAATCGTCCCTCTTTATGAATTCTAACGTATCTCATGTAATTTTTTTTGTTTTGTTCCAGAATTTTCGTGCTGAAAAATGCAAATCCTGCTATGTGCTTTATTCGTTTTATTTGTGAAACAAAAGTAAAGAAAAAGAATCAGTGTTGCAAGGGAGTCAACAAACTTTTCTAATCCGATAGAATTGATTAACTTTGCACCTTAATTTAAAGTACATACCGGTTTAAACAGAACCCGGAAACTACAAAAAACACGTTCGTATGAATTTATCCCTTCTTACCGCCATTTCTCCTGTTGATGGTCGTTATCGTTCAAAAACTGAAGCTTATGCAGCCTATTTTTCCGAGTATGCCTTGATGCGTTACCGGGTTTTGGTTGAAGTTGAATATTTTATTGCCTTATGCGAAATTCCGCTGAAGCAACTGGAGCAGGTTCCGGCATCGGTTTATCCTAAATTGCGGGCTATTTACACCGAATTTTCGGAAACAGATGCATTGAAAGTAAAAGAAATTGAAAATGTAACCAATCATGATGTAAAGGCAATTGAATACTTTATCAAAGAAAAATTCGACTTGCTGGGATTGCAACCTTTCAAAGAATTTATACATTTCGGGCTTACTTCACAAGATATTAATAATACGGCTGTTCCTTATTCCATTAAGGATGCATTGAAAGATGTTTATTACCCTGAAATGGATGCTATGTTGGTCGTTTTAAATCGTTTGGTGGAAGAGTGGCGCGATGTTTCCATGTTGGCAAAAACGCACGGGCAGCCGGCTTCGCCAACCCGTCTGGGAAAAGAAATGATGGTTTTTGTAAATCGCCTAAACCAACAACTTGCCGTGCTGAAGCAAACTCCTAACTCAGCCAAATTTGGTGGAGCCACCGGAAACTTCAACGCACACGCTGTAGCTTATCCGTCTATCGACTGGAAAAATTTCGGAAACAAGTTTGTGGGCGAGAAGCTGGGGCTGGACCGCGAGCAATGGACCACGCAAATTTCCAATTACGATAACCTGGCGTCGCAGTTTGATGCCATGAAGCGCATTAATACTATTTTGATTGACTTTTGCCGGGATATCTGGACGTATGTGTCGATGGAATATTTCAAGCAACGCATTAAAGCGGGCGAGGTAGGTTCATCGGCCATGCCACACAAAGTAAACCCTATCGACTTTGAAAATGCCGAAGGAAATCTGGCTATTGCCAATGCCTCGTTTGAGTTTCTGGCTGGCAAGTTGCCGGTGTCCCGTTTACAACGAGACCTGACCGACAGCACGGTGCTTCGTAATGTTGGCGTTCCGTTTGCCCATACCATTATTGCCACTCAAAGCATTATTAAAGGCTTGAGTAAATTGTTGCTAAATGAAACGGCTATTTACCGCGACCTGGACAATACCTGGGCAGTAGTTGCTGAAGGTATTCAAACTATTCTTCGTCGCGAAGCTTATCCGTCACCTTACGAAGCATTGAAAGCCTTGACCCGTACCAACGAGGGGATTAATGAGAAATCGATTCGTGATTTTATCGAAACATTGGATGTAAGCCAATCGGTAAAAGAAGAATTAAAACGCATCACTCCACGGAATTATACAGGGGTCTGAATACTCCCAATGCCAAAGAACCCCTAACCCCTAAAGGGGAACTGAGTTACTTTTGTTTTGTGGTTTTTATATCTGTTCGAAGAAACAGGTTGTAGAGACGAAACTAATTTTGTTCCCCTTTAGGGGCTAGGGGTTAACTTTATATGTTTTTTATTTCGTAACTCGTAACTAAAAGAATGTTCAAATTCGTAACACTTCTCAAGCGGTTTATTCCGCCGTATAAGAAATATGTTTTCTTAAGTTTGTTGTTTAATCTTCTGTCGACGATTTTCAGCTTATTTTCTTTCGCAGCCATCATTCCAGTATTGCAAATCCTTTTTGGAATTGAAAAAGTGGAGAAAACCTACATGGCCTGGAATTGGAGCGATTCGTACAAGGATATTATTGCTGCATTAAAGAACAATCTTTTTTGTACTGTGGAGCAAACCATTCAAGCCGTGGGTCCCAGCTCGGCCCTGCTATACCTGGGCGCATTTCTGGTGGTGATGACAGCCATTAAAACTGGAACTTCGTATTTGGGCTCGTATTACACGATTCCGATCCGCACCGGAGTATTGCGCGATTTGCGCCGGGATTTGTACAAGAAAATCATCAGTTTGCCGATTGGATTTTTCACTGCCGAACGCAAGGGAGATATCATGTCGCGTATGACGGGCGATGTAACAGAGGTGGAAGCTTCTATCATCAGCTCGTTGGACATGGTGTTCAAAAACCCCATTATGATTCTGATTTACCTGGGCGTAATGTTCAGCATGAGTTGGGAATTGACGCTTTTCGTGTTGGTGTTGTTGCCTTTCAGCGGTTGGTTGATTGGAAAGATAGGTAAATCGCTAAAAAAACGCTCGACACTGGGGCAGGAACAAACCGGCGAGTTGCTTTCGCAAATCGAAGAGACACTGGGTGGCTTGCGTGTGGTGAAGGCGTTTAATGCCGAACACAAATTGGAAGCCCGTTTTGCGATCCTGAATGAAAAACTGCGAAAGACTTTCAACCGGTTGAACCGCCGCTATAACCTGGCGCATCCGGTTAGCGAATTGTTGGGCACGTTGGTAATTGCTATCCTGCTTTGGTTTGGCGGTGTGCTTATCCTGAGTAACAAGAGCACGATTGGTGCTGCCGAATTTATTTACTACATCGTGATATTTTACAGTATTATTGCCCCGGCAAAAGACCTGTCGAAAGCATCGTATAGCATTCAGAAAGGCTTGGCTTCGCTCGAACGGGTAGATAAAATACTGAAGAGCGAGAACACCCTGAAGGAACCGGCAAAACCGGAAACCATGCATGCTTTTCAGGATAAAATTGAATTTCGCAATTTGAGTTTCAGATACCAGACCGATTGGGTGTTGCAAGATGTCAACCTGGTGGTTCCGAAAGGAAAAACGGTGGCATTGGTTGGCCAGTCGGGTTCGGGTAAGTCTACGCTGGTGGATTTACTACCGCGTTATTACGATCCGGTAAAGGGTGAGATTTTGATGGATGGTGTCAATATCAAGAAATTCAACACACACGACATCCGTTCGCAAATGGGAAATGTAAACCAAGAAGCCATTTTATTCAACGATACATTCTTCAATAATATCGCTTTCGGGGTGGATGGTGCCACGCTGGAACAGGTGATAGAAGCGGCCAAGATTGCGAATGCCCACGACTTTATCATGGCTACCGAGCAGGGTTATGAATCGACCATTGGCGACCGTGGAAGCAAACTTTCGGGCGGACAGCGCCAACGGGTGAGCATTGCCCGCGCTATCCTGAAAAACCCACCAATTTTGATTCTCGACGAGGCTACCTCGGCACTCGATACCGAATCGGAAAAAATGGTACAGGAAGCGCTCGAGAACCTGATGCTTAACCGTACTACGTTGGTGGTAGCCCATCGCTTGTCGACCATCAAACGGGCCGACGAGATCTGCGTGATGCACGAAGGCAAAATTGTGGAACGCGGAAAGCACGACGAATTGATTGCCTTGGATGGCTACTATAAACGGTTGTGCGATATGCAATCGTTTTAAAGCAGCGGCAGGTGGTAAGAAAGTAAAAAAGCGGGCTTAATCGGTATGATTAAGCCCGCTTTTTTGTTTGAATATGTGGTGCTTTTCCGAACTACGCTACCCCTCGCTGCCGTACGATTTCATCCTGTGGCAAACAGGATCATCATTAATCATTAATAGATTCACTTAAGCCGTATAGATTCATTTCTGTGCGGCTTTTTATGTTCAGGGGACAAATAAATATTCATTGCGTCCAAAACTATGATATAAGCGTCCAGATTTCAAGGTGTAGTTTAAATAACTGAAAACAAACCTATATATTTGTAATAAGCTTTGTTAAACCATATACATAACAATTTATATTATGTTTAAATCATCTCTAAAATGTATTGTAATGATTGTTGCAACCTGTTTTGCATGTCAACACGTTTATTCCTCAATAACAAAATCATCAGTAAAGAAAGTGTACTTACCCAATGCGATATGGAATGTACCCCATAACAACGATTTCAAAAAGGACACAAGCGAGTTCAGTTTTAGCCGAATGAAAGAATCTCCCAATATTGCTATTTTTTGGTCTAAAAAATTTGGGAATGACCCACTAAACAATCCTGATTCAACACTTAGGTTTAATACTGCTGAAATTTTGAAACAAGGTGAACGAATGTACAATCACTATGTCAACAACTTGAAATTTGTAGAAAAAGGGAAATCATTAACTGATAAATACAAGTGCCTTATATTTATTATCGACTCAAAAGAAGGTACTGCATTTGGTGGTGGAGCAGAAAATAAGATTGGGATCTTTTGGGCTCCTCCCGGCCGAATGAGTAAAGGTCCATTTGGGGCGTTAGCTCACGAATTGGGACACTCGTTTCAATATTTGACTATGGCAGACAGAGCAAAAGGCGATACTACCGAATTGCAAGGTGGCGGAAGCTATTCATTTGTTGAAATGACATCGCAATATATGCTATGGCAAGTATACCCGGAATGGTTGACTTTCGAAAACTACCATTTGAATGATTTCATGAAGCAAACTCACTTAGCCTTCTTGCATGAGAGTAATATGTACCATTCGCCTTTCGTATTGGAATACTGGTCGGAAAAGCACGGAGTTGATTTTATCGGTAAAATATGGCGCAAAGGGACCACGGATGAGGATCCGGTTATGACTTATAAACGTTTGACTTCCATTAATCAAGATAAATTCAACGATGAAATGTTTGATGCTGCGCGCAGGTTTGTCACCTGGGATATGAAACGAATTGAAAAAGTATCAAAAAAATATGCCAATCAACATTTTACGAAACTTGATTCGGGAGCTAATGGGTGGTACCAGATTTCTCAAACAAAATGCCCTCAGAACTACGGCTACAATGCTATTAAATTAATTACACCAAAAGCAGGAACGCTGCTTACGCTGCATTTTAAAGGTATTGCCGGGGCAGAAGGCTACAGAGCTATCAAAACTGATAAAGCCGGTTGGCGTTATGGTTTCCTTGCTGTAAAAGAAAATGGCAGTCGTGTGTATGGTAAAATGTATTCCCACTCTAATGAAGAGGTACAATTTAAAGTCCCAAATGATACAAAATATTTATGGTTGGTAGTAAGCGGTGCACCAACCGAACATTGGAAGCACGATGTAGATGGCGATGATAAAAATGATGAACAATGGCCTTATCAGATTAAAGTAACAGGAACTATATTAGATCAGTCTGCAATAAAATAAAGAATAATCATAAGTTTTATCATCTTATTGTTTGCAGCATGTTTCAGATAGGTTGTTGGGATAAACAACAAAAAAGTAAAAAAAATAAGAATAAGAAAGCGAGCTTAATCACCCGATTAAGCTCGCTTTTTTGTTTGTATCTGTATTTTTTCCCTAATTGTATATTGATTCACGATATTATTCACGAACACTTTTTTGTTCGTGAATGCATAGTTTGATTTTTAATCAGATTCTTGCTTTCTACATGGAAAGGCATGTCTTTCGTTCCGCCGGATTAAAAACTAACCGTGCAACAATGAGCATCAGGCATCAGATCTCTGCTTGTTACTTTACGAAGTTTTTCTTTACAAAACAAAAAAAAGTTTCAGAAATGTTTTCTTGGTCGAATTAAGTTATTTATATTTGTAGCCGGAAGCTAAAAAGAATTCCACGCATTTGAGCTCTTTTACAGATCGATTTTCACTCTATAAATCATTCGGAACGGTCTCCGCAAGTTGCAAAAGCCACCCGGCGGCCGTTTTGATCTTTTCGAAGCATTCGAAAATGTCAAAACGACCGATTTAGCCTTTTCGAAGCATTCGAAAAGACTAAAACACCTGATTTAGCTCTTTCGAAGCGTTCGAAAATGCCAAAACGACCGATTTAGTGTTTTTGAAGCATTCGAAAATGCTAAAACGCCTGATTTTACTCTTTCGAAGCGTGCGAAATGACCAAAACGCTTGATTTTACTCTTTCGAACGCTTTAGAAGAACTAAACCGCCTGTTTGGGTGGTTCCGAAAATTACAAAAACCTGATTGTCTCCGATAGCCATTAAATATTAATTATAAAAAATGAAATGTATGGAAAAAAAACAAAACCTTTCAAGCATCTCTCTAAGCCGCCTGTCCATTGAAGAGGCAGCAGCGTTATTTAATCTTACGGTAGACGCTGCCATTTCGGTACGAGGTGAAATAGGCCTAACGGGTGATGCTGCCTTAACCGAACTGGATGAAGCGGCTACCGTGTTTCGTGCCCAAACCAACCGGTCGAGAAAGAATCAACTGACCGATAAGTTGACTGCCGACCGGAAAGTGTGTGCCGACCTGTATTCCGAAATCAAAAAAAACGTGGTGTTCGAAACCACATCGCGCATCGAACCCAGAAAGCAGGCGGCTACCGAGCTGCAATTCTTCCTCAAGCCCAATTGGGACATTACCAAAGGCCCCATTGGCGACCAAATTGACCAAACCATAAAAATGGTATCGCTTTATCGTGCCAATCCCCTGTTGGTAAATGCTGGACTGACAATAAATGTAGATATGCTGATGACTGAACTGGAAACCGCGAACATAACATTGAATACTACCTTTAAAGTCCGCGAACTGGCAGATGGGAAACAAGCCCCTTCGGGCTCCGACCTCCGCCCGGCTGCCACCGATAATTACGTCCGGTTTTGCAGTATTATTGAGCACGCTGCCAACTATACCCCCAATGCGGCCATCTTAGAGCTGTTTATCAAAATAGACATGCTTCGAAAAAGATACCAGGCCCTGATTCGGGATAAAAACGATAAAGAAATAACCCCAGGTGCATAACCCCGAACAAAACAAAGTTTTCCCCCGCTGCGGTAAAAAGTGGGAGGAGAAAATTGTGTCATTTCGGTTTTTTATTTTTTCAATTCCCCTGCAATTAATTATGTATTGCAGTTTTCCATTATTTTAAAACCCACAGAAATTATTCTTTTTATGAAAAAAATTTTCTTCCTTCTTTTTCTTCTCATTTCGATAACTGCCAAAGGGCAACAAACCCAGGACAACCCGGTTACTTCTGATCCGGCAGGTAAAAGCTTGGTTGTGCAGAAAATGGATAGTACATGCAGTAATGAAATAGAAAACATTAAAAGTCATCTGACCTCTTACTATAAAGCAAACAGATATAGCCAGATTTTGACCTTTGGAGGCCTTTTGTTAGACCTGACAGGAGCGATTCTGATGAAGAATTCTGATAAAGCATATATTCTTCCAATTTGCGGAGGATTATGTACTATAGCAGGTGGTGTAATTTATCTCGATAGCTTCAAATTTCTGAATATGAATAAACCAAAAAGGTCGAAGGTTAGAACCGTAGGTAGAAGCATTGATGATCTTTATTGGTAGGAAATAAAGAGGTAGTTTCCCAGGCAGTAAACAATAAATCTTTTAAAAATAATTCCGAATGAAGAAAATTATCTTTTTGACAATATTAGTTATGGCGTTCATTTCATGTGGGAAACACGATGAATCTGATATCCCAGGAACAGCTACAAAGCCCCAAAATCAAATTTTTTTATCTAACCTTGAGACTTTCTATGGAAGCAATGTACCCATAAGGGAAGATCCAGTATCATTCAAAGTCGACTCATTGAATAGAATTTCAGAAATATCATATTACGTTACAACACATACGGTAAGTTATCCTGACAGCAATTTAATTACTTGTCATTCGAATGGAACTGTTTCAAACTCCTACATTGATCAAACAACTGATATTTACCTAAAAAACAATAAAGTAAAGAAGATTTGCAAGAATCAAGTTCAAAAGTATCCTGATCATACGACGAGATTCATGGAGTCTGATTCAATTATATTTACTTACAATAGTGATAACCATTTAACTCAGATTGATTTCTTCGCAAAACTCCTTGAATCATCTCTTTATTTTTTGGATAAGGTTTATGAGTACACGTACGAAAATGGAAACGTTACGAAACTTAGCAAAACACGATATGGTGATGAGACGACTCTCAATTATTCGTATGATAATCTGCCAAACATTGATTATGGAGAGTATGCTCCGGATATGCCATTCAGATTTGATTATTATTATCCTTTAATATATAATAAATTGGGCAAAAGAAATATCAATAATATTATTAAAGCTACCTATACCTATACTGATCCAACTAGCACACTTGGATTATATCATTTCGATTATATCAATTACGAAAGAGATGTAAATTCATATGGGCTACTTATAGCAATCAAAACATCAGGTCATATGACTTCAAATGATTTAAAAACAACTATGACATATAATGATGGAAAAATAAGTTTTACGTATCGGTAAATTTTCAGTTCAGAGGGGCATGTTGACTCAGTTGATTTGTTAAATTCTGTGGCAAAAACACTCAGTATCGCTGTAGATTATTCATTCGTCCCATCTATTTCTAAATAACAAGTTTGAAGAATAAAAGAAATGAAACCGCTTTTTAAGAGCCAGATTGATCTGGGAGACTTAATTATATACATATTACTCTACATTATTCTTGTCGTTTATCCAACTTGGGAAATAGCAACAATAGATTTAATAAAATATATTATTATATATTCAATTCCAATCGTTTGTTATGTTATTTGGGCTTTGCTGATAAATAGGTATTATTTTTATGAGGATAAGATTAGAATTGTATATTTATTTCGATTTGTAAGCAGGAAAAAGGAAATCTCTTATTCTGATATAAGCGAAATCAGGTATATTCATGTGGCAGGAGCCAGGCAACCCATTATTGTATTTATTTATAAAGGAAAATCCTTTTCTAAAGTTTTCCTTCCTTCAAATTCTTGTACTCATAGATTTTTTGATAAACGAAAAGAGATATTATTGTTTCTTCACGGCAAAGGGATACCAATTGTTGTAAATTCTATTTTTAAAAGAGACAATGAGATTTTTGAGTAAAATTTAGTTTTTGCTTGGCCTCTTGCTGCCGCACGATAGCATAATGTAGCAGCGGTTGTAAATAATGGATATCCTGTTTTTGAGTAAACTGCAGGTTTGTCGGGGTGATTATGAAAAAATTGCTACATAGTAGTCGACAACAGGCCGTTATTTGTGAAATAATAGGACTTTAAGGGACAAAATTTCTATTGATATGAAGAAAATATTCAACAATAACAAAATTTGATTAAAAACAACTATATTTGTATTATATATTCTTGCTGTGAATCCACAGCCATTAAAAAACAATTTAATATTAAAAAAATGGAAGAATTAGTAACCAAGATTAAAGCTGAATTTGAAGCTTTTGTAACAGACGCAAGTTTGCAAGTTGAAAAAGGAAACAAAGCTGCCGGTACTCGTGCTCGTAAAAGTTCTCTCGACTTAGAAAAACTATTGAAAGAATTTAGAAAAGTATCAATAGGAGAATCGAAAAATTAAGAATTGTTTTCTTCTTAATGGGCAAAGCTTTCCTTTCATTAGGAGGGCTTTTTCTGTTATTATAGTTTCAATTACTTATCTTCGCCCTATAGCAAAACGAGCCCGGACATAAGTCCGGGCTCATTTGCTTTACAGGGAGTTGCTTGTTATTTAATAATCCCTTTTTGCGAGTGCCTTACAAAATCGATGATATTGCGGATTTCATCGCTCATGGGAACTTCTTCTTCTACCCGCATGGCGGCATCCTGTATGCTGACATTGCCGTGGTAGATTAATTCGTAAGCATGGGCTATGTGTTCAATGATTTTTTCCGGAACATCATGGAAACGCAGGTACTTTACGTTTACGCCATAATAACTGGTGGGGTTGGTAGAGGTAACAATATACGGCGGTATATCTTTCCGGAACCGGCAACCTCCGCGCACCATAGTCCAGTTACCTACGCGCGTATCCTGAAACATGCTAACCATGGAACTGAATATTACATGCGATTCAATAATGCAATTGCCGGCAACAATGGATTTAAGACCCAGCACGCAATGATCTGCCACACGGGCATCGTGGCAGATATGGACGCCTTCCATTAATGAGTTGTCATTCCCAATCACCGTTTTGCCTTCGGCACTCGAGGAGCGGCTTATCACCACGTTTTCGCGAAACACATTGTTGTTGCCTATTTCCAGTATGGTATCGCCGCCACGATAATTGAAATCCTGCGGAATAGCACCCAATACGGCATTTTGATAAACCTCATTGCCAGTGCCCATGCGTGTACCGTTTAAAACACTTGCGTAGGACATAATAGTACAATTATTGCCTATTTCTACATTCTTATCAATATATGCGAAAGGGTGGATGGTGATTCCATCTCCCAGTTTTGCTTCGGGACTGACAAAAGCCAACGGGCTGATTATATTCATATTTGTGTTTTTAAAAGTTATTCTATTTTATCTTCCGCCACCCAGGGCCTGATAGAGATTGATGACAGCCTGAATGCGCTCGAAACTATCCTGCACGTCCGATAACCGGGCGCTTAGCAGAGATTGCTGCGCGGTAAGTACTTCCAGGTAGGTGGAAGAGCCGTATTTCATCAATTGCTGTGTTTTATCCACGGCGCTGTTCAACGATTCTATCTGTTGTTTCCGCTGAATGCATTTTTGTCCTGACGATTGATATTGATACAGGGCATTGCTCACTTCGCTTCCGGCATTGAGGATGCTTTGCTGGAATGCAAGCAAGGCTTCCTGTTGTTGTGCTTTTGCTATTTTCAGACGGGCAATATTCGCACCGCGGTAGAACAAGGGCTGCGTAATCGATCCCATGGCCGACAACAGGAATTTTCCCGGGTTGACAATAACGCCTCCGGCACTGTTGGTCCATCCGGCCGATCCGCCCAGGGTAATCTTAGGATAAAAGGCAGAACGTGCCTGGTTGGTATTATAATAACTGCTGGCAAGTGCCATTTCGGCTTGTTTTACATCCGGACGGTTTGCAAGCATTTGCAAAGGAATACCCACCGAGAGTTTTTCGGGCATTTGCTGGCCGGCAAGTGTTCCGCGATCAATTTGTCGTGGACCTTGCCCGATCAATAATGAAAGTGTATTTTCCGTCTCGCGAATTTTCCGTCGAAGATCCGGCAAAGTGGCATTAACCTGAAAATAGGTTGCTTCGCTTTGCGATACGGCCGCTTCGTTTGTCATGCCGGCTTTTTTCAACGATTTCATGGTTTGCACATTCTCTCCCCAGTTATTTGCCGTTTTGGTTGTAATCTCCAATTGATTGTCGAGCATCAATAAGGTATAATAAGCATTGGCTATATTGGCAATAAGCTCTGTCTGCACGGCTTGGCGGTAAGCTTCACTTTGCAATAGCGAAGCTTTGGCTTCGCGTTTTGCATTCAGCAAGCTGCCAAAAAGATCTACTTCCCAACTTGCCGTTACGGGCAATTGATAGGTAGATGCGGTAACACCATCAAACCGGCCAACAGTTCCCTGAGGCGCCAGCGCCAGCGAGGGTGCAAAAGCCAAACGGGCTGCCAGCAAGCTGGCTTTGGTTTCTTCCACCCGAAGCATGGCGGTTTGCAGATTCACATTATGCGACAGTCCTTGCTCTATCAGAACCTGAAGTTTTGGATCGCGAAAAACCTCTTTCCACGGCAAATTTCCCATGTTGGCAGTATCGGAAGCCAGGGTGTCTTTCACCGACACAGTGTCCCGGTACATGCCTGCAGTGGCTACCTTGGGTCTTTTGTATGAGGTATAAATATGGCAACTGCTCAATAAGGCAGTTGCACACATTACAAGTATTATTTGTTTTTTCATTACGATTAATCTTTATCAATTTTAGTATATTGCTCAAGCTCAGGTATCACTTCACTCACATCCAAGCCGGTTTTCTGTATCGGCTTAATCTTTTCCTGTAGATACTGGAAAGCAACAAATAACCCCGGCACTACGAATATTTGGAAGATTACACCGATCAACATCCCACCTACAGCACCTCCACCAAGCGTTCTGTTTCCATTGGCACCAACACCGCTGGCAAACATCAATGGCAACAAGCCAATAATCATAGCCAGTGAAGTCATCAGAATGGGCCGCAAACGGGCTGTCGCTCCAAGCACTGCCGACCAGGTTATACTCATTCCGGAATGTCTTCTTTGGAGTGCAAACTCGGTAATCAGGATAGCATTCTTAGCCAGCAAGCCAATCAACATAATCAGGGCGATTTGCAGATAAATATTATTCTGTGTTCCCATCAATTGGGCAAAGATGAAAGCTCCTGCCAATCCAAATGGAATAGAAAAGATAACAACCAATGGTAATACGTAACTCTCATATTGAGCACTGAGTAGTAGGTAAACAAAAACAAGACATAACACAAACACGATTGCTGTGGTGCTGCTTCCTGTATTTCCTTCTTCTCGTGTCATGCCCGAGAATTCATATCCATATCCGGTAGGCAATGTTTTTGCCGCAACTTCTTCAATAGCCTTGATGGCATCACCCGATGCAAAGCCCGGTTTAGGGGCTCCGTTTACAGTCATTGAAGTAAACATATTGAAGCGGTTGATTAGATCAGGTCCATACACCTTCTTTATAGACATAAACTGCCCGATAGGAGCCATCTCGCTTCCATTACGAACATAAATGCTGTTCAATGTCTCCGGATTGATTCTATATTTGGCATCAGCCTGAACATATACCCGGTACAGTTTTCCGAAACGATTGAAATTGGAAACGTACATTCCACCGTAATATCCTTGCAGCGTTTCCAGAATTGTATTGGGGCTTATGCCTGCTTGTTTACATTTGGCAGCGTCGACATCCACCTGGTATTGAGGAAAGCTGGGATTGAACGAAGTCATTGCCCTTGCAATTTCAGGCCGCTGGTTTAACGCCGCCAGAAAAGTTTGGGATACCTGGCTGAAATTTTCCAGGCTGCCGCCCGTTTTATCCTGAAGATTCATTTCGAACCCGTTAGTAGCGCTATAACCCGGAATCATTGGTGGTGCAAATATGAATATCTGAGCATCTTTAATTGCAGCAGTTTGCATGTATAACATACCAATGACACTGTTTACATCCTGTCCTTTGCCTTTCCGTTCGTCCCAGTTCTTGAGCCGGCAGAAAAAGGTGCCGTATGAACTACCTGCACCCGATAAAAGGCCAAAACCACTGATCTGTACATTACTTTCAACCGAAGGATTGGATTTTACGATTTCGTTTACTTGTTTCAATGTGGCTTCAGTACGTTCCAACGACGTTCCGGGAGCCATATTCACCGCCATCATAAACATTCCTGTATCTTCGTTTGGAACCATTCCTGTGGGAGTAAACTTCATTAAAAGGACTAATATAGCACAGCTTAGGGCAACCAATCCAAATGTTATCCACTTACGGTTGATGATTCTGGATATAACTCCCTTGTATTTCTCTAACAAAGTATTGTAAGTCGTATTGAACGCAAGGTGGAAGCGGTCGATAAAGGTTGTTTTTTTACCTTCCTCCTCGTGAGGCTTCAGGAAAATGGCACACAATGCCGGGCTTAACGTCAATGCATTCAATGCCGAGAAGCCAATAGCAACAGCCATGGTAACACCAAATTGACGATAGAATACACCAGAGGTTCCACCCATGAAACTTACCGGGATAAACACGGACATCATAACCAGTGTAATGGAAAGAATGGCTCCCGAGATTTCATTCATAGCATCAATTGAAGCTGTCCGGGACGAATTGTAACCCTGGTCCATTTTAGCGTGGACTGCCTCGACCACCACGATCGCATCATCCACCACGATCGCAATGGCGAGCACCAACGCGCTTAATGTAAGCAGGTTGATACTAAATCCAAATAGTTTCAGCATAAGGAAAGTCCCGATCAAAGCTACCGGAATGGCAATAGCCGGAATCAGCGTAGAACGGAAATCCTGCAGGAAAATGTACACCACCAATACCACCAATAGAAAAGCTTCCAGTAATGTTTTCAGTACTTCGGAAATAGATGCAAATAAAAAGTCATTGGTATTCAGCATGGTGTCGTATTTAACCCCAGCAGGCAAAGATTTTTCTGTCTCCTTCATTAATGAAGTGACGTTATTGATAATCTCAGTTGCATTTGAGCCTGGGGTTTGGTACACGATACAAGTTACCGAGTTTTTTCCGTTGGCATAACTATTCAAGTTGGTCGATTGGGCGCCTAATTCTATCCGGGCAACATCCTTGAGCCTTAATACATTTCCATCGGCTGAAGCCCTGATTACAATGTTTTCAAATTCTTCCGTTTTCTGTAACCGTCCTTTCGACTTCATTACATACTGAAATGATTGTTTGCCATCTTCACCAAACTGTCCGGGTGCTGCTTCAATATTCTGTTCGGCTAAAGCAGCCGAAATATCGCCAGGCATTAGCTTGTATTGAGCCATTACTTCGGGTTTAAGCCAGATACGCATGGAATATTCCCGCGCCCCTAATACGGCAGCATCGCCCACACCCGGTACGCGCATAATTTGCGGTATAATATTTATCTTGGCATAGTTTTGCAGGAATGTTTGATCGTATCGGTTGTCCGAGCTATATACTGAAAACACCATCAACATACTTGTCTGGCGTTTGCTGGTAATCACACCTACTTTAGTAACTTCTGCAGGCAATAATCCTTGTGCCTTTGTTACGCGGTTTTGCACATTAACGGCAGCCATGTCCGGGTCGCTTCCTTGTTTAAAGTAAACATTAATGGAAGCTGTACCATTATTCGCAGCACTTGAACTCATATAAGTCATGTTCTCCACACCGTTGATCGATTCTTCGAGCGGAGCTATAACACTATTCATTACAGTCTGGGCATTTGCACCGGTATAGGCTGTACTTACCTGAATAGTGGGAGGCGCAATATTAGGATATTGTTCTACTGGCAACGATACCAGCCCCAGTATACCCAACACAACAACAAATACTGATATTACCGTTGAGAGTACCGGACGGTTTATAAATCTATCTAATTTCATATTTCTTGTAAGTTTAATAAACGCCTGTTATTTAGACGCTTTTTCAGATGGTTGTTGAGAGACGCTTTTCTTGGCAGCAGCTTGTTCCGGAGTTAGTTCTTTGATCTGCATGCCATCTTTCAGCGTGCCTACACCTTCGATAACAATTTTATCGCCAGCCTTCAATCCTGAGGTGACAACATAGTTCTGACCATCATCCAAGGTAAATATCTCAATTGGAGTATTTTTTACTGTTGATTTACTATCTACTACGTATGCAAATTTCTTATCCTGCACTTCGTAAGTGGCTTTCTGCGGAATGACAATGCAATTATTCATTTTATATGGAATCAAGACTGATCCGGAACCACCACTTCGCAATGTCTGGTGTTTGTTCGGGAATTTAGCACGGAGGCTAACGGAGCCTGTAGTTTGGTCAATGACTCCGCTCATGGTTTCAACTTTCCCGGTTTCACCATAGATATTTCCATCAATCATTTTCAATTCGATAGGCGGCATTTGCTTTAAAATCTCTTTAGCAGAATTGCCATTAGCAGTAAGACCCAGCAATTGTCTTTCTGTCAGCGAAAAATAGGCATACATTTCGGAAATGTCCGATACTGTGGTTAAAGGGGTAGTGGTGCTTGGGCTGACCAAACTTCCCACACGGAAAGGGATACTGCCCACTACTCCATTCGATGGACTTGTTACCCGGGTATACGACAGATTTTTCTGGGCACTCACCAGTTGGGCCTGAACCTGCGCTAATGATGCTTTAGCCGATAGCAAAGAGTTCTCTGCGGCTTGTAAATCGTAAGAGCCAATAATATTGCTCTTAGCCAATTCCCGTTTGTTCTCAGCTGTGAGTTGTGCTGTAGCAACATTGGCTTTAGCCACATTTACGGCTGCACGGGCCACATTAACTGCTTCTTCATATTGAACAGCATCGATCTGAAACAATATCTGACCTTTATGGACAATGGAACCTTCGTCGACACAAAGTTTAGTGATAAAACCCGAAACCTGCGGACGGATTTCAATATCCTGTTTCCCCTTGATAACTGCCGGATAGGAACTCTTCAGCTCAATATTTGAACTGCTTAATGTAGTGACGGCATATTCGGGAACCATAGCTCCTCCTTGTTGCCCATTCTTTTTACAAGAATAGAAGGATAAACAAACTAAAACCCCAACAACTAATAATGGAGTTGTAAAAAAAACATCTTTTTTCTTAATCATAAAACATATACATTATTGGTTAATATACTTTACCTAATACCTCTAAAAACAAGGACAACAAAGGTCTTAAAAATTTAAACAATAGAAAAGCTCCAAAGTTCACAAAAAATGTTCTTTTTTTCTTTGTTTTTCGTGTTTCGTACAGAGATATGGCTATATTTGTTGTCTAAACAAGAACAAATGATGAATTACGACAAATTGCTATTGACGGGAAACTCTGTTTCGTTGAACGATGATTTTTCAATTTATTCCGGCATGGACAGCCTGTCTTTTTCTATGAATTACCCGATGCGCAGTGGCCGGGTGTACATAGGCCTTTGTCTGGATGGCTGGATAGAGATGGAAGTTAATCTATCAAAACATACGACAAGAAAGAATGAAATCATCATGATTTTCCCGAACCATTTTGTATTTCACCATGAAATGAGCCCGGATTTTAATTTTATTTTGTTTTCCATTTCGAGTGACTTTTTCAAGGAATTATCAAACGATCTACGTAAATATCCGCTTTATTTTTTATTCAAACAGCGATTTCCATCTGTCTTGCTCAATCAGGCCGAAATGGATCAAATACTTGAATATTACCATTTGATGTGGCGAATTGCAGAAGATGATCAAAATGAATATAGAAAAGATATAATCAAGCACTTGTTGACTTCGTTCACAATGTCTATTCACAGATACGGGTCTCAACAATGTATAGAGAAGTCAGTTCCCAAAACACGAAAGGACGAGATGATCGAAGTGTTTTTCTCGTTGATTTTTGAACATTACAAAGAGGCAAGGGACGTTCTTTTCTATGCAGATAAGCTTTGTGTTTCTCCCAAATATTTGTCTACTGTCTTAAGAAAGAGAGTCGGGAAAACGCCCAAAGAATGTATCGACCATTATGTGATTTTGGAAAGCAGGATACTACTTGAATCAAATTCTACTATCCAGGAAGTATCGCAGCAATTGAATTTCCCGAATCAATCCTTCTTTTGTAAATATTTTAAAAAACACACTGGCATGTCACCGTTAAGCTATAAGCAGACGAAATAGATGGGCTGCTATAGTACTTTCCTATTTTGATTCTATCGTTTTTCGTTCATCGTTCTTCTTTACTGCCACTGATAACAGAATGGAGATGGTAAGCAGACTGACAATAACCGCTAATGATGCGAGATTGGAAATGTGAAAACTATATCCAAATTCTGAACAGAACTCGTTCAAGCACATTTTTATACCGATAAAGGAAAGGATCCCCGACAAGGCGTATTTTAAATAATGGAAATAGGCCATGATACCGTTCAATGCAAAGTAGAGTGAGCGTAGTCCCAGAATGGCAAAAATATTAGACGTGTATACAATAAACGGATCTTTCGAAACGGATAGGACGGCTGGAATAGAATCGACCGCAAAAATAAGATCGGAAGCTTCAATAACCAACAAAGCTATAAAGAACGGGGTAGCATAAAGGATCTTATTGTGGCGGACAAAGAAATTAGGTTTCGACATGTCGTCGGTCACCGGAAAGATTTTCTTGAATCCACGGATAAGCACATTTTTATTCGGATCGTAATCATCGCTCTCTTTTTCAAACAGCATGTGGATGCCGGTGTAAACCAAAAATGCACCAAAAATGTACATGATCCAATTGAAGCGTTGGATAAGGGCTACTCCCGCAAAAATGAAGACTGCCCGCATAATGATGGCACCAATAATTCCCCAAAAAAGGACTTTGTGTTGATATTTAGCTTCGATTTTGAAAAAACCAAAAATGAGGATGAACACAAACAAGTTGTCGACGCTCAGCGACTCTTCTATAAGATACCCGGTGAAAAACTCCAATGCTTTGGCTTTGCCCATCCAAAAGTAAATAAGCAGATTGAATATGACGGCAAGTCCTATCCAGAATAAGCTCATTAGAAGCGCTTCTTTTACCTTTACCACTTTGTGCTTTTTATTAAAAACCAAGAGGTCCAGTGATAGCATTATCACGACAAAGACAAAGAATCCAATCCAAAAATTAATACCTACTTCCATTTTAAACGATCTTTTTTATTAAATAAAGCCTTAAATTCACGCTTTAAAAATGCCATACAAAGTAAATCAATAAATAGGACATATACAAAAATGTGTTGAACAACAGTAGATATCTGTAAAAATTATTGAATTATTGACAATTAACACGTCGAAAAATCACTATCTTTGTGCTCATAAAACCAACGGCTGTCACTTTTCCTGATTGGAAGAGATAGCCCGGATACTTCAGAATACTAAAACTCTGCTTGAAAATTCGATTCCTGATTTTGTGTTGAATGTCATTCAAGCACTTAAAAGCAACATAATGAAATCACATATTAAAACCTGGACTTTTTATGTGCTGATGTTGATTTTATTCAGCCTCTTTACATACGTTTTGTTTGAAAAAGCAAGTACATTTCATTCGCACAAAGCCGTAACTGAAGTTGCAAATCATGCTCCGGCTCCTGATAACCTGCATTTGTTCAAACTTTCTATTTTAAATAATGTTGCGGAGCCGGCTTCCATGTTGCTGCTTCAGATTATTTCCATCCTGATCGTTTCACGTATATTCGGTTACTTGTTTGCCAAGATTGGCCAGCCTACCGTTATTGGCGAAATTCTGGCCGGTATCGTGCTGGGACCATCTTTGTTGGGTTATTTTTATCCGGATGCATTTCATTTTTTATTTGCGGCTAAATCACTCGGGAACCTTTATATTCTAAGTCAGATCGGACTTATTCTGTTTATGTTTACCATTGGTTTGGAACTAAATATGGGTGAGCTAAGAGATAAAATGGGTAAGATTTATGTGATAAGCCATGCCAGTATTATTATCCCGTATTTCTTTGGAATGATATTGGCTTTGTATGTGTTCGGGGAATTTGCGGCTGATCAAACAACCTTTCTGCCTTTTGCCTTATTTATTGGTATTTCCATGAGCATAACAGCTTTTCCGGTGTTGGCACGCATTGTTCAGGAAAAGGGTTTGACCAAAACCCAGCTTGGGATGGTTTCCATAGCTAGTGCCGCGATTAATGATGTCACGGCATGGTGTGTTTTGGCTGCGGTAATTGCGATTGCTAAAACAGGCAACTTTTTAAGTTCCATGTATACTATTGGGTTCTCGATTCTTTATGTTTTGGTGATGCTGCTTGTTGTTAAACCTTTCTTGAAACGTGTGGGAGAGATTTACAGCAATAGTGAAGTGCTGAACAAAAGTATCGTTGCATTTTTATTGTTGATATTGATTGTATCCTCATGGCTTACGCAGATAATTGGAATACATGCACTTTTTGGGGCATTTCTGGCCGGTGTGGTTATGCCGCAGTTGCCTAATTTCCGTAAGCTGATTATCGAAAAGATAGAGGATGTATCGGTCACGTTGCTTTTGCCACTTTTCTTTGTGTTTACCGGATTGCGCACCGAGATTGGTTTGCTAAACACACCTTATCTGTGGAGCATTTGCGGCCTTTTTATTTTGGTGGCTGTGGCCGGAAAGTTTGTGGGTGGAGCTTTTACTGCCCGCATTTTGGGTGAAACGTGGAAAGACAGCCTTTCCATTGGCGTGTTGATGAATACGCGCGGATTGATGGAGCTTATCGTGTTGAATATCGGTTACGAAATGGGTATTTTGCCTCCTCCCATCTTTGTTATGCTGGTTATCATGGCGTTGGTTACTACGTTTATGACTACTCCGGCGTTGTCTATCATCAACCGGGTTTTCCCCGAAAAGGATGTGGAAAAAGAATATATTATCCAGCAAAGCCAGGGAATTTTCAAAGCGTTGATTGCCTTAGGAAATCCGGAAAATGGAAAGGCCTTGCTAAATGTTGCCAAAACGGTATTGGATGGTACCAAGAACTCGCTGGCGGTAACAGCCCTGCACATTACACCCGGAACAGATACTAACCCGATTTACGGCGAACAATTCTCGGTAGACAGCTTCAAAGGAATTAAAAGTGAAGCGTTCGAACTAAGTATTCCGCTTGAAACCGAATATAAAGTAACGGATAATATTGAATTGGGAATCGTAAAATCGACTAACTATAATAATTTTGATTTTCTGCTGGTGGGAGCAGGGCTCTCTTTGTCCGGCATACCGTTTTTCAAAGACAGCACCCTGTTTCAGAATATAAAATGGCTGAACAAGATTGTCAACAAGATATCGAAACAGCAGACTTTCTTCTATCCGGGAACACTGATAAAAGACAAAACCCGCTATTTTATCGAAAACAGTAACTGCAGTGTGGGAGTATTTGTCAACCGTGGATTTGAAGGCATTACCTCAACGTTGATCCTGCTTCATGAGGAATCGGATGAATTCTTATTGCGCTATGCCCGCCGGTTGATTAAGAATAACAGCGAAGTGAGCATCAATATTCTGGATGTGAATAAGCTGGCAGCCACCAGCGACATTATCCGCCATGGCATCCATGAGTTGCGCCACCAATATCCCAATGCGGTGAAGGTAAATAAAGCCACCCGGATTAGTCCCAGCGTGCTTTCGAAATACAGCTTCATGATGATCAGTTACCAAACCTGGAACCTGCTTTCTGTTTCGGATAAAAAAGACTTTGAATACATTCCATCCACGCTTATTATCAATAAAAAGGTGAGCCGGTTTCACACCGGCACCCGTAATAAGATTGTCTCAAACCTAACGCTCGATCCGGTTGCGGAACATTTGTAATCGATCGGAATTATATGAAAAGGAGGGTGTCCAATAAGTTTTGGACACCCTCTTTCAGTGCTTTATAAATCTGAAACTCTAATGCTTTACAATTAATTTATTCTGATAAGTGTTGCTGCCGTTCGAGACAGTTATAGTATATACTCCATTTCTAAATCCAGCTGTCGAAATAGTAAACTGTTCTCCAACCTTCTTGTTGGTATATACATTGTTACCATAAATATCTATAACATTAACGGAATAAGAATTTATCGCTGCATTATTTGAATTAACAGATGATGGCATGCTGCTTAAAGAAGTTGTTGGAATTTGATTGATATTTATTTGTACTTCGTTTGAAGAAGGGTTCGGATAAATGTCCAACGAACTTACTTGATTGACATTAATATCCTGAGTGCTGTCATTCATTTTTAATAAAAAAGCAGGCACTAAATCGACTTTTCCATAGGCATATATCTGCTGTTCTGGCGTGTCGTATTGAAATCCATTTGCATCTGTAACTCGCAGAAACATATAAAAAATGGTTGACGAGATTGGTTGATTTACGACTGGTGGTTTAGCGCTTAGAGCTGTCTTAGCCGTTCCTTGGTCAACTGATCTTAATGTTATTTCTGGATCATTGGAGACACACATTGATGCAACCCCACTGTTGGCTTTTCGAAGCCACCATTGGAAAATATAAGGCTCAACGCCACAGCTTACATTACTATTCCATGTTCCTGTACCCAGATAATTGACTGAAGCGCTACCGGTAAAAGAAGCTTGAAGACCGATCCAAATGTTTTTTGTAATAGTAACACTATTATTTATCGTTGCAGATAGAGTTATCGTTCCACTACCCACCTTAGTAACTGTTGCCGTATTTCCATTCTGTTGAATTGAGACAATGCCGGATGGTGTGGCACTCCACACCACTGTTGCTCCAGATAAACCATTAATATTATAAGTTCCTTGGTTACATAGTTGAGAGGGACCGGAGATAGTCGGCGGAGTCTTAATATAATATTTTAGATTAGAAGAATTATACGGACAATAATTTTTATTATGTTGCATTAATGGGAGAGAACCCCACTTAGAAATAAAAATATCAGCTTGATTTGTTGTTGTGGCTGAGTGGTTATCAGATGCATATGAGACTTTTGCTGGATATATTTGATTCCCGTTTTCAATATAACTTCCATCAGTCCAAAAAACATCCTCAGCCGTTGAAGTTGTAGCACCGATCCAGACGTTGCTTCCTCCTTCGGATGTATACCACGCATAAGCATGGCAATTATAAGTGGCACTTGCATCTGATAATTTTGTTGCATTCGGATAAGCTTGACTTACATATGAATTTTGTGATGCAATTTGAGCCTGAGTTAATTCCGTAAATGTATAAGTATCTGGAACAACAGATCCATGAGGAGTGTAAATCGTAACTGGCGTTTGTGCCACACAATAACCCGTAAATATTGTATAAAAAACTAAGCACACAAACACTCTAAATACTTGCTTTTTCATAGTCTTTCTTATTTAATAAATTCTTTTGTTTTCAATTTTATAACTTCTAAAAGCTCTGGCCTACTTATACGCATATTCTCAATGAAATTTTTCACATCTTTATTGCTTTTGATGTACAAATCCCATTCATTATTTCCCATAAAATTCAGTATTTTAGCAGTCAAATAAAGATTTGTTTGTTGTCCTAATAACCCATGGATACTTTTATGGAGCATTTTTGTTTCGTATTTTTGAGTGACATTTTTTATTAGTAGCAACTTATCAGGCTGATTTAATTTATTTAGAATCTCGTCTTTAGACAATAATAACTCCATCGTAGAAAAACTGAACGTATAATCACCCACTGTTGAAGAAATAGAATCATTTAGATCCATTACAACCTTCATATTTCTATATTTTTCTATTAAAATTTTTCCTACATCCTCTCTTTTCAAAAGTGTTTGGAAACAATTAAGTGTATTGTTCATCTTATCAAATCCATCTTTTAAATTGTCATAAGCTAGCATGTCCATAATTAACGGATAATTTAAATAACTATCGAGTAAATCCTTAGTAGTCATTGTTGAAATAATAGAATCTGGAATTTGGCAATTACGTACCATTTCATCGTGTGATTGAAATCGCCGCCATTCATTACTTCCAGGTTTAATGGGGAACTTGTAAATTTGGCAATAGATATTACTCGTAATGAATACGGCAAATAAGAATACTGTAAGTAATTTTCGAATTAAATGTCTCATAAGTTTCGTAATTTAATTAATAAAAAGTATCTATTTCTCAATTATTTTTATTAGTCCACCTGCATCGGGTGCAGCTACCCATATGTTATTTGAAGAATCTACCGTAATGTCTGGTATGTACGTTCGTGGAAAATTTGGAAGAGTAGAACTTAATACTGTCCATTTACTGTTTGAATATATTGATAATGAGTAATCGATCTTGGGTCTGTTTGAATCAATACTTGTCGCGATCCAGAGATTTCCGTTTTTGTCAAATACCGTTGCGGTTACTCGGTTTGTAAGATTAGCATTATTTATAGCTGGCGAAATATCCAACCAAGTATCTGTTTTGTTAAACAAATAAAGATATCCATCTAAAACTCCAGATTTCCATTCAAAAGGAACATCCGAAGATAATAACAACTGACCATTTTTTTCAATAACAATCCTGTCAAGGACATTGTATTTCATTGGAGAATTATCACTTGAATACAGAGTCCATTGCCCATCTTTTATTCTAACGAGTCCACCTTTACCTAAATTTTGTGCTGTACCAAGCCAAATTATATTGTTTTTATCACAAACTATCGAGTGGATTGTTTCATAAGGCAATATTGAATTCTTTCTATTATACAAAGTCCACTTATTGCCATCGAAAAAATACAATCCAGCATGAGTTTCAAAATCGGTGGAAGATGTTACAGCCCCTAACCATATATTATCATTATTGTCAACACACACAGAAAGAACAATTTCTGCTTGTAATCCTGAGTTAGCTTTATTATAAGTTATCCATTTTCCATGATCTAAAATGGCTAAACCCCGGTTTGTTCCGACCAATAATCTGTTCTTCCTGTCCACATACAATGAGTTGATTGAATCATTAGGCAAGTGCGAATTACCTGTGTTATAGCAAACCCAATTTGCACCATCATATTTAATTAGACCAGAAGAAAAAGTCCCTATCCAAATATTGTTAGAACTATCCGAAACTACATGTGTCACAAATGATGAAGGTAGCCCTGAATTTGAAGTATTGAATATTTGATATTCGAATGTTAGAATCTGATTGACTGGATCTTTACAGCAAGCCATTAGAAGTACAGATAAAAGAATAATCAAATACCGATTCTTCATTGTATAATGATGTTTTAATATTATAGTCGTTTAATTACCCTACTGCTCCAACTAAAACCCAAGTTTACTTACCTAAAACTTAAGCAAGCCTAACTAAAAGCTAGCCTTGCTTAGTTCAACAGTAAGCAAGCCTCAGTATAGCTAAGCTTGCCTAACCCGGAGGTAAGCAAGCTTAACTTAGAGATAAGCAAGCCCCGTAAAAGTTAGGCTGGCTTATCTCTGAGGTAGCCTTGCCTCACTTTGCGGTAGGGTTGCTCGTTTTGGAGTTGTTACGTTGCCCATCAAACAGTTTTCCCATTTCGTCCACTTTAGATTGGGTACCCGGAACGCCTTGTTTGGCTGCCCCTTTGGTGGAACTGTAAATAGAAAGTGCCGCCTGAAAAGCATCGCTGCCCGCAGCAGTGCGCGAGTCGGTTACCATTTCGGCCAGGCTCAGTATTTCAGCTCCTACACGGCGTGTAGCTTTGAAAAATTCAATGTCTTTTTTGTGTTCATTCAAATCGATAAAAGGAGGGACTATCAAAGGCTCTTGTAGTCCATACGACAACCCTTTCTCTACAAAAGGCAGCCGTGCATCATCCAGTTTCGGGAGATGCTTACGCTGGTCATCGGAAAGTTTAATACCAAATGGAAATAATGATTTGAGCTCAGCCAATAGCGTCATGGCTCTTTGTTCGTCTTGCTCAGTAAACGTAGCGGAAATCAGATTTGACATAATAATTGTTTTGAATTTAAGATAGGATTATTTATGTTGTTTATTGTTATAATTAAACAACATTGGCAAATGTATGATTAATTAATTTAGTAAAGGTGCTTAGTTTGCATTTATTGTTTAATTTTATTATTGGTTAACGTTTTGGTAAATTGAGTGTGGCCTGAGCGATTAATTGGCTCGCTGTCATCGTATCTTACCATATGTGCATTCGGTATTCGGCGGTTGTTGCTTTGCATTTTTCGATGTGTGGATGTTACACCGCCAACTATAACTGGCCCGTTGATAAAAAAAAGGAAGGTTGCCCACGCGGAGCAACCTTCCTTTTTTTATATGCATAAGCCTAAACTGGCATTAATTCATATAATCCCAAACCGGCAATTGAATTGGCTTTTGTTTCAAGCTTTCGATAGCTTTCTGGTCGAGGTATTTCCGTTCTATTACCACGCGGAACAAGTACTCATTAAACCAGGCATCGGTGAAGGTCAGGTAACCCTTATTGCCCGTCGATTCTCCCCAGCTGTTCTCAAATTCCCATTTAACGGGTTTGTCGTTTTCATCCACATCGCAGCCAACCAGAGTCATTGCGTGTGTTGAACCGCTTTGTTGGGTCAGAATGCGTGCTTTCTTTCCCATCTCCAGCTTTACGCCAAACAAGGATTCGTAATCGTACATGTTAGGATCCAAAACGCCTGTTTCGCGGTTAGACTGTTTGCCTACATCGCACGACGCATACATCGGTTCGTTGGCTTTGATAGAAGCTAAAGCCGCCTTTTTGATATCTTCGTTAGGTAAGTTCAAATAAGTCCAGTTGATACCCTCCACGGTGTTGCGGTTGTTTTGTATTTCATACATCTTGTAGTATTCGCGGGTAGGGTCGTTCATGATCATGATAAAGTTTTGCGGCGAATAATCAGCCGGTTTAATATCATTGTAGAACTGTTTTGGCGTATAATTTTTCAACTCCTTCACGTCGCCTTTTTTGTCTTTATAACGCCAGGTGAATGTGGTTGGCGGTTCGCCAAGGCAAAGGGCTAAGATGCGGTATACATCGGCCAGGACGGCTTTTTTCTGCTGACGAAGCTCAGCTGTTTTTTTACCGCCGGCAGCCATTTCGCGCAAGTCATATCCTCCTTTGCGCAAGCGCTCGTTGAGGATTTTCAGGAACTGGCTGGTATTGTTCGACTGGGCTGTTTCGGGCATGACCTCTTGCGGAACAATGCCGTACTTTTCGGCCGCATTGAAATATAAATTCCAAACACCGCCATCGCCTACCGGGGATTTGAAGTATTCGTTTACCGCCCTGTCATCCAATGAAGTTTTGCTGGTAGCAATGGCATTTTCGAGGAACAGGTTCGATTTTTCAAGCAAATCCCAGAAGTATAAATAATTGTGGGAGAAGTCAAATTTGTCTAACCCATATTTATCCATAGCCAGCGGACGCATTACGTTCATCGACGTAAACATCCAGCAACGTCCCGAGCTTTTCTGGTCGGTAATGCCTTTTACGGAAACCCGGTATTTGAAATAATGGTCTATTTTTCCCTGCAAATCGCGGTTAAGTGCCAACGATTTGATATTTTCATCGGTTGTCAACGCATTCTGAATCGCTTTAGTAGACGGATTCAATGTAAAAGAACTGCGAATATCTTTCAAATCGCTTTCGGTGATAGATTGCGCATTCGCACCCAGGGCGGAGAGCAGGATGAATGCGCCGATTAGTTTGATCTTCATAAAAATATAGAATTGAAATGTAATAATAAATTCAGTAAATGTTACTCCACGAGTGAGTTCCAGCCTTGAGCCTGCAATTCGATTTCTTCTCCTTCGCGGCCTACTAACTGCAGGCCAAGTTCCGGTTTAGTCATGTGCCCTACAATGGCAATGCCTTCCATGGTTACAATCTTGTCGTAGTCTTCGAGCGAAGCTGTGAACAGCAATTCATAATCTTCACCACCATTCAACGCGGCGGTAACGATATTCATGTTCAGCTCTTCGGCCATCACCACAGCCTGGTAATTAATCGGAATTTTATCTTCGTAAACCCGGCATCCGGCATTACTCTGCGAACAAATGTGCATTAATTCCGACGACAAGCCGTCCGAAATGTCCATCATGGCGGTAGGGACAATGCCTTTTTCGCGGAGAAGTTCCACAATGTCTTTGCGCGCTTCGGGTTTCAGCTGGCGTTGCAGGATGTAATCTTTTCCTTCAAAATCGGGCTGGGCTTCTTCGTTTGCCCCAAATACGATTTTTTCGCGTTCCAGCAGTTGCAGCCCCATGTAAGCCGAGCCTAAATCGCCGGTAACGCAAATCAGGTCGGTTTGTCCGGCGCCGTTGCGGTATGTAATTTTACCTTCTTCGCCTTCGCCAATGCAAGTTATGCTAATAGCCAACCCAGTGAGTGAAGCCGAAGTATCGCCTCCAACCAGGTCGACCCCGTATTTCTTGCAGGCAAGTTCAATCCCGGCATAAAACTGATCCAGGTCTTCAACCGAAAAACGTTTGGAAACACCGATTGAAACAGTAAGCTGTTTCGGTTCGCCGTTCATGGCGTAGATGTCCGAAAAATTTACCACAGCAGCTTTATAACCTAAATGCATTAACGGAACATACACTAAATCGAAGTGAATACCTTCCAGCAAGAGGTCGGTAGTAACCAATACTTTTTTGTTTTCGTAATTGAGCACTGCCGCATCGTCGCCAACGCCTTTGAGGGTAGAGGCATTCCCGATTTTGAATTTTTCGGTCAGGTGTTTAATTAACCCGAATTCGCCGTAGGTTGATATTTCTGTTCGTTGCATAGTTTGTTTTTAAAAATAACTTTCCCAAAGTTCAGGACCTTGGGAAAGTTGTTTGTTTCTGGGAATATTTAATTTTCAAAGCTGCAATGCGCTCTTTGAAATGTGTTTAGCACGGGATTTTGTCCACGCGTATTTGATGTCTTCCACCCTCGAATTCGGCAGTGAAAAAAGTGTCGACCATATCCAATGCCTGGGCCTCGGTAACAAAACGGGCCGGAAGCGAAAGTACATTTGCATCGTTGTGGCGGCGGGCTAAGGCGGCAATTTCCGGTAGCCAGCAAAGTGCCGCGCGGATACCTTTGTGTTTGTTCAATGTCATGCTAATGCCGTTGCCACTTCCGCAGATAGAGATTCCGAAATCAAATTCATGGTTTTCGATAGCCGTTGCCATTGGGTGTGCGTAATCAGGATAATCGCTGCTTTCGGAAGAAAAAGCACCAAAGTCTTTCAATGCTTTCAGGCCTTCGCCCTGAAGGTATTCCACAACTTTGTTTTTTAGTTCGAAGCCTGCATGATCGCTGCAAACAGCAATTCGTAAGTTTTTGAATGGGTTCATAATTTGGTGTGTTTTTTTGATTTACAAAAATAGAAATTAATTCCCAACAATTTGACAGTTATAATTCATCAAAATGGATTTTTATAAATCATTTTTTCCTCCAAACGCTTACTTCCGATAACCGTTGTTCACTCATTCTCGACGATTTGCGCAGCGTCAAGGGTAAATCGACCGGAGATTTCTCGAGCGTGAAGTGTTCGGCGAGTATGCTTTCAACTCCCTGGAAGGAAGTGACCGGCTCACCATCTTGCTTGAAACCGCCCGGCCAGTGTTCGCGTTTGCTGTGATGATTGTCCCATTGGTAGGTGGAAGCAATGATTAATGTTCCATTTTCGTTGAGCCGTTCATGGATGTGTTTCAGAAAAATAATCGGGCAAATCAGCTCTTCCAGTAAGTTGGGTACAACTATCAGGTCGTAGCCGGTGTAAATTGGTTTCAGGTTGTTTGGGTTGTCTTGCATAAAGAGGATTCTGTCTTTGCAGGCATCGAATCCGAAATCCGCCAATACCACTTCGCGGTAAAACACCAGCTCGCCGTCATCTTTCACTATGTACCGGATAAATCCTTTTTCCTGCAAGTGGATGGGCATCCGGATAAAACGTGCGGAGATATCCAGTGCCGTTGTGCTGTCGAAATGCGGTGCCAGTTCAAAAGTCAACCGTCCGGTGTCGGCGTTCAAATCCAGCACCTGTTTTATTGGCCGGCCTTGTACTGACTCAAGAATGTAGGCAGCCAGTTGCTTGGAGAAATTGGGAGTGCTTGCAAATGCATCTCCCCAGTTTGTTTCGCACGAATTAGCCACTTCGTGGTCGGTTTCGTATTCGTTGTTGTGTATGGTCAGTGGAGTTTCCGATTCTACAACCCTGAATCCGGCATGCTGATAAAAATGCCTGCGAAAAGCATAGCGGGCATGGCGCGTAGCTTCGTTTCCGGTAGAAATCCAAGAGCCGCCTTTGATCAGGTTGTGTTGTCCATCGAAAGTTGGTGTAGAGAAATCGTCGTACATCGGATGAACTTTAAATCCGGTGTAGCCGGTAATGGGTGTTTCGGTCCATTGCCACACGTTACCGATAACATCAAAGAAATCGCCGGTTTGGAATTTATCCACCGGGCAAGGTGAGGCAAAATGTTCGAGATTGATGTTCCCCGGAGCCGTTTTCCATTCCAGTTGGTCAGCCAGGCAGCAAGTCTCCGATAAGCGGATCCATTCGGCTTCGGTAGGTAAGCGGAAAGTCTTTCCTTCTTTGGCTGTTTTCCAGTTGCAGTAAGCCTTTGCCTCGAGATAATTTACTTCCACCGGCCAGTTCCAGGGCATGGGAATTTCTTCGGCAACCAATCGGAGAAAGTAATCTTCACCCGCTTTGCGCCAGAACAGCGGCATTTCAGCCTGTTTGAAATTGCACCATTTCCAGCCTTCTTTGGTCCAGTAATTTTTGTTCAAATACCCATCATCCTTTACAAAGTTGAGGTATTCTCCATTTGAAACCAAAAATTTTGAAGCCCTGAAATCAGCCACTGTTTCGGAAGACTGCCCGTACTCGTTATCCCAGCCGTAGAGCGGATGATCCAGCGGTTTTCCCAGTTTTATGTGTGTCCCTGAAACAGGCAGGAATTCATTGGCCGGAGCCAGGTCTTTTTCGGGACAGATATTCCCAAACACGCCCGGCACAACTTCGTCCAAAGGCAGTTGGCGAATCAGGACTGAAGATGTTTCAAGGTGGATACGTTCGTGTTCAATACCCATTAGAATAATCCAGAGCGGATCATTCCACGTGATGGGCAGGTTTAGCGGAGCATGTAGAATTATGTCTGTTACCACCTGTTTTGCCTTGTTGCGGTATTCGCGTACAGCATCCACCGAAGGCCAGTTATAATGCTTTTCGTTGAGGTCGTCCCAACTCATTTCGTCCACCCCGATGGCAAAAATGGATTCAAATTCCGGGTTGATGCGAACATCGATAATTTTCGCCAACATTAATTTGTTTATGAAAAATACGGCAGTGTGTCCAAAATAAAAAAGAAGCACATGCCGCAACGGGTCGCCACGATGATAGAAAACGTCATCCGATTTCAATTGCGTGTATAATTTTTCGTCGATAGCCCAGGTTTTTTCGAAATAGTTGAGTATTTCGCGTCGTTTTTCTTCGGGATTTCCAGTTTGCAAATCAATTGTCCTGGTCAATAAATCAAGCATGTCTTAATCCAGTTTTTTGTGTAAATATATTTTATTCATGGTGAAAGTCCCGGTACCGTCGGCTTTCTTTTTCGTATGTTCAATTGTCGCAACGGGTTCAAAACCTACTTTGCGATATAAATTCAGCGCCGGAATGTTTTGATCCCAGACGCGGATAAAAGCTTCCGAATAGCGCGATTTGTCGATTGTTTCGAAAAATGCAGCCATTAATTTGTTGCCGATTCCTTGTCCGCGGGTTAGGGCGCCTACCATCATTTCTGCCACATAAACGCATTTTTCAATTGAAAAGTTTTGGCGTATCTGCGACGGAACTAAATTGTCGAGCGCCAACGGGAAGCAAAGTGTTGCACCAATGACTTGCTTTTTGTCAATGGCAAGGAGCGCATACCCTTTTTCAAGAATCATTTTGATATAAGCATCCACTTCGTCCGGAACGACCAGCTGCCTCGAGGCTCCATTGCCAAACGCTTCAATATAAAGTGCAACTATCGCACTTTGATAGATGGAATCTTGTGTCTGAATTATTTTCATGGGGTTGGATGAGCTGAAATTTGTTTTCTGACATCGATGGACTGTAAGCATTTAACGCTGCTGCGCCGACTTTGTTTAAAATAAAAGCCCATACATTGGAAAAATGCATGGGCTCGAATCTGAATTGTTCTTTTAAACGAAATAGTTATTCTCAATTGGGTGTCCAAACAATGGAGATATTGGAAAAACTTGAAACATCGGCCGGTTTTACTGTGTTGGCGGCCGTTCCTTTGGTAAAGGTAAAGCTTGAAAAGTTGCCGGTGCCATTCTTGTCGGTCAGTTCCATGCAGAGCTTGTAGGTTCCGTCGTCGACTACTGCTCCGCTGGTGTTTGTTCCATTCCAGGTACAGGTGCGGGTTGTGTGGGTGGGTTGTGTTGCACCTGTTATGGCGTCGGTTGTATTGCCCGAAGAGTTCGACGACCAGTTGGTCAAATCAGATTTCCGGACAGCAGCATAAACCAGCAATGATTTTACGAAAGTTCCCGAATTGGTCTCGATCCAAATGGCCACTACATTTCGTGGGGCATAACCGCCTCCGGCTGTACTGGTCAATGCGCTTACAGCCAAATTTCCTGCAGTTTTTACACCGTTGCTCGTAGTTGTTGGATCGGTGGTGCTGGATTTGCTACTGCATGCCGACAGGATAAGAAATAAGGCTGACAGCAGTGCAAGTTGTTTTACGTTGAATATTTTCCCGTTCATAAAAGTAATCGGATTAATTGTGAATTTAAGATTGGAACGCAAACTTAGATAAAATGTTGCCGGAACTATTTCCATGAAGGCAGGCTTTAACCTCTTTTACTGATGTTTTCCAATAAATAAGAATTGTACGGAGAATTTATTTCTTGGCGTATTCTTTTGCTATTCCGGTTTCCTGATCAATGATGGCAAGCCTTTTCTGAATGTCTTTCTTGAAAGTTGCAATCTGCTTGTTCAGTTTTTTATCTTTGGTGTTGATGCTGGATGCAATATCAGCGGCTAAAACTGTTTTCTGCCGGGACAGGTTTAATACCACCAGAAATTTCTGGGCAGTTTTGGGATTCAGTATTTTGCTACCGCTGGTGATATATTTATTGTATACGAACACACCGTCGTTGAACATGCCCACTGCCTGGTTGAAACTGTTGGTTGCAATTTTGAGTTCTTCGTTGTCGATGTTGGCCGACAGATCCGATATTCTTTCAACGAGCAACTTGTTCGATATGCCGCTGTTGATGATTCGCAGCTTTTCGCGTTTTAGCCTTTCTACGGGGCTCAATGTTGGAATCATTTTTATGGAATCGAAGAAGTTGAAACGGGCGAAGTTTTCCTGTTTCTTGAAATTGTTGCTGTCAAACTGTTTGAACGTAATTGGGTTTGAGCTAAACTGCCAGATAGGGTCAAACGGGATGTGCGTTTTGATAAAGTCAGACGGATTGACCAGAAAGAAGTCGTCGCGGAATTTCTGAATAAAAGTGTTTTTTGCCACGTACCCTGCCGCCCAGGTCACATCGATATCGTAAAACTGGTTGCCGATAACTACTGCGTTCCACGAATGGCCTGCCAGGATCAGTTTTCCATTTTGGCGGATATAGCCGTCAATTACATACGACTGAACCCCGGCCGACTGGCATAAAGCCTGAAACAATGCTGAGTAATGGGAACATACACCTTCGCGGGTGGCCAACGCATAATCCACCAGCTCCTGAGGGTCGGTATAGAACGTGTTTGAGTTCATCTTGTCTACATCGTACCTTATGTTTCGGGCAATCCAATAGTATATGGCACGTGTCTTATCGGTTGTATTGTTCAGATTGCGGGTCAGGTATCGGGCAATTTCTTTCGTCGTTTTGAGGTTGCCGGGAACTGATTCCGCGTGTTTATCCACTTTGCTAAAGTCGGCACCAAAAGCCAGTCCGATGGTACACAAAGCGAACATTAATAATAGAAATCGTTTCATTCTGAGAGTTGAGATAATTGAAATATGAACGAAGAACGGCAAAAAACGAAAAATAGCATATTTCGACCCAATAATTAGGAAGAAATACGCTATTTAAATGGCTATTAAGCCTGTTTAAGGATTTATTAGTCTGGGAATTCCATTAAATAAGCCTTGATAAATGCGTCGATATCGCCATCCATTACTCCATTTACGTTTGAAGTCTGGTAATTGGTGCGGTGGTCTTTTACGCGGCGGTCGTCGAAAACGTAACTGCGGATTTGCGATCCCCACTCAATTTTTTTCTTGCCGGCTTCAACCGCGGCCGATGCGGCGCGACGTTTTTCCAGTTCCAGTTCGTACAGTTGCGATTTCAACAAGCGGATAGCGTTGTCTTTATTCCCAAACTGCGAACGGCTTTCGGTATTTTCAATCACAATTTCATCGGGCTGATTGGTTACCGGGTTGATAAACTTATAGTGCAACCGGACACCGGTTTCGACCTTATTTACGTTCTGTCCACCCGCTCCACTCGACCGGAAAGTGTCCCACGACAGCATGCCCGGATTTACCTCGATCTCAATCGTGTCGTCGACCAGCGGAACCACATACACCGAGGTAAAGGAAGTCATACGTTTACCTTGTGCATTGAAAGGCGATACACGCACGAGGCGGTGCACACCGTTTTCGCTTTTCAGGTATCCGTAGGCCATTTCGCCTTCAATCTGCATGGTCACGGTTTTGATACCGGCTTCGTCGCCTTCCTGAAAGTTGGTAATTTCGCACTTGTAACCCTGGCGCTCGCACCAGCGTTGGTACATGCGGAAGAGCATCGATGCCCAGTCTTGCGCTTCGGTACCTCCGGCTCCACCCACAATTTTGATCACTGCTCCCAGTTTGTCTTCCTCGTGCGAAAGCATGTTCTTCATCTCGATGGTTTCAATCATCTCCATGGCATGGCGGTAAGCCTCATCCACTTCTTCTTCGCTGACGGCATCTTCTTTGAAAAAATCGTAAGCCAACTGAAGTTCATCAGTCGCTGTTTTCACCGCGTTATAACCGGTTACCCAGTTTTTCAACTCTTTTACTTTGCGCATTTGCACTTCGGCAGCTTTGGCATCGTTCCAAAAATCGGGAACTTGCGTGCGCAATTCTTCTTCTTCTATCTGGATTAACTTCGTATCGACGTCAAAGATACCTCCTCAACGCAGACTCGCGTTCCAACACATCTTTCAGTTGGTCTATCGTTATCATTCTTTTTTTTGATTTAAAGCCTACAGTCAATTGACTATAGACCGGGTTTATATTACTTGGATAAATTATTGTTTGTATTGATGCTTGCCGCTAAAAAAAGAAACAGGGCATAAATACTGTTACAAATCCTACGGCAAATCCGGCAAGCGTTTGTCCCGGAGTGTGGGCTTTCAGCTCGATGCGGGCCAGGGCTACCAATGCCGAGATGCCCAATATGATGCCCAACAACCAGACCGGGTTAATTGCTGTGCGGAAGCAAACGCCGAAAACGGAACCGCAGAATCCGCCCACGCCAGCCATGTGTGCGCTGATTTTCCATTTCAGGTTGATAAGCACAATGATGGCAATGGAAAGGGCCGAACCCATTCCCATGGCTACGATAAACAAGGGGAATTGCAGCGTGCGCCACATAAACAGCGACCAGAATACGTAAGCCAGCAACGAAAAAAGGTAGGGCATGGTGCGCTCTTCTTTTTTCGATATGAACAAGTCGTTTATTTCGCCTCTTTTCATCATTAGCCAGATAGGCAACGCGGGCAATATGCCGGTAAAGATCAGTGTCCCAATGATGGCTACCCAACGCCAGATGGCTGGCATGGGCATAAAGATATCCATATTCATCAAGAGCAACATGGCAAATGTTGGCATCAATAGCGGTTGGAATACCAGTGAAACAGCTTTGAAGAAAGTTCTCATTAGTTCAATAATATGTTTGATATTGCTACAGAATCTTACAATTCAATGTCTTTGGTTTAAAATACTTATTATAAAATGTTTTACTATATCAGCCTCTTCGGTTTTGCTGGTGGCTATAAAAAGCGTCAGGGCAGCAAGTGCTTCGTTGCTAATTAGTGGTGTGCCATTGGCGCGAAACAGTGCATTGTTTCTTTCTAAGAATAATAAAAAACAAGCCGCAGCAATGCGCTTGTTACCATCTACAAATGAATGATTCTTTGTTATGAAATACAGTAAATTGGCTGCTTTTTCCTCAATAGTGGGATATAGTTCAACAGCATTGAAACTTTGTGCAATCTGGTTTATAGAGCTGTGAAAACTTTCGTCTTTGGGTTGGGCAAACACGTCCGAAGCAAATTCGGAATACATCGCCTCTATCAGTTTCATATATTCATCGAATGAAGGAAAAATGGTTGTTGCAACAGTTATTCCTTCAGTTTCGAGTGTTTGATGATCAAAGTCGTCGAGTAATGACAAGCCTTTTGCAAAAACGAGTAGCATTTGGCTGTCGTCTTGGGTGGCTTGTTGCTTGATGGCACGGTTGAGGATACGAATGCCGGTTTTAAGGTATTCTACTTCCTGTTGTTTTTGCGCCAACCGCTTTTCGTTGATGGCGTAACCTTGTACCAGGAAATCTTTCAACCGTTGCGTAGCCCATTGACGGAACTGCGTACCTCTCTGCGATTTTACCCGGTAGCCCACCGAAATAATAACATCGAGGTTATAATGATCAACTTGATAAGTTTTCCCATCAAGGGCAGTTGTCGCAAAATTTGCGACAACTGAATTTGCAGTTAATTCCCCTTCATTGAAAATATTATTGATATGCTTGCCAATGGTTTTAACGTCACGGTCAAACAACTCGGACAGTTGATTCCGATTAAGCCAAACCGTTTCATTTTCAAATTTTACTTCTACTGCTGTACGGTTATCTGGGGTTTGAAATATTTCTATTAAACTTCCCATACTAAACAGCTTTTGATATTTGGTTTTTCATTCAATAATATCCTGTTGAGTGGTATGTGCAAATTTTGCGACAACCACTCCTCTATTCATTTTTTTATCGAAAACAAGTTCATTCTCATCTTGGAAAGTTCTCAATTATCAATTGATTTGTTTGTTTTCAAGAAATTCGAAGTTAACCGTCTATAATTAATCATTCATCATTATTTTATATTTCTTTCCGCATGCGTGCCACCGGAATGTTCAACTGTTCGCGGTATTTGGCCACGGTGCGGCGGGCAATGATGTAGCCTTTCGTTTTAAGTACTTCGGCCAGCGCATCGTCGTTCCAGGGTTTGCGTTTGTCTTCGTTTTCGATACATTCGAGCAGGATCTGTTTGATCTCGCGGGTCGACACTTCTTCGCCCGAATCGTTGGTCATCGATTCCGAGAAAAAGTATTTCACGGGGAAGATGCCGAATTCGGTCTGGATGTATTTGCTGTTGCTCACGCGCGAGATGGTCGAGATATCGTATCCGGTGCGGTCGGCAATATCTTTCAGGATCATAGGTTTCAGGTATGTGTCGTCGCCTTCGATAAAGAATTCGCGCTGAAAATCCACGATCGCCATCATGGTGGTGAGCAAGGTTTGCTGACGCTGTTTGATAGCGTCGATAAACCAACGCGCGGAGTCGATCTTTTGTTTCACAAACATGACCGCGTCTTTCATCTCGCGGCTTTGGTTTTGTTTGTTGGCGGCATAGTCCTGAAACATGTCGTTGTATGTGCTGTTGACCCGCAGCTCGGGAATGTTGCTGTTGTTGAGCGAAACGGAGAGTTGATTCTCATCGTTCTCCAGGATAAAATCGGGCACGATGGTCGCCATCGATTTCTCCAGGATATTTCCGCCCCAGGCATTCCCGGGTTTGGGGTTGAGGTGGATGATTTCGTTCATCACCTTTTTCAGCATGGTGTCGTCCATGTCGAGTCCCCGTTGTATTTTGTCGAAATGTTTCTTTGAAAACTCTTCGAAATAGTCTTTAACCAATGTTTTGGCCAGCTTCACGGTGTGAGTCTGGTCCTTGCGTTCGAGCTGAAGGCTGAGGCATTCCTGCAGGCAGGAAGCGCCTACGCCGGCCGGGTCCAGTTGGCGGACGAGCTCGATGATGCGGTACATATCTTCGTCGGTGGTTTGCACGCCGGCCTGAAAAACGATGTCGTCCACCATGGCTTCGGGGGTGCGGCGCAGGTAACCTTCGTCGTCGATATTGCCAATGACGTACTCGATAAGCAGCCGGTCTTTTTCCGACAGGTGCATCAATCCCACCTGGTCTACCAGAAATTCGTGGAAAGTCATACCGGACGAGAACGGGATATCTTCGTGCTTGTCGTCTTTCGACGTGTTGTTGGCTTTCAGTTTATAATCGGGGATATCATCGTCGGCCATGTATTCCTCCGGGTCGAAGTCATCATTGTTGCCTCCATCATCCATGCTCAAATCGTCCATTTCCTCCGATTCCTTATCTGTTTCGGCACCTTCTTCCAACGCGGGATTTTCCTCCAGTTCCTGCCGGATGCGCTCTTCGAGCTCTAAAGTAGGCACTTCGAGCATTTTGATAACCTGAATTTGCGCAGGCGATAGTTTTTGTTGTAACTTCTGTTGTAATGATTGCTTTAACATGAGCGAAAAATCAATGAACAGGCCGGCCAGCAGCCTGTAATGAGTCGCAAAGATACGTTTTTTTTAGAAGAAAATGAAGGCATAAGGGTATTTGTGAAAATTTCGTTCCTGCCGGGAGGATGCAATAACCGCTTCTGCCTGTGTGCCGGAGCGGGAGGGGAACTTTATCCCAACCATTCCGATAACTAACCAGTTGTTGATAACTTTTTTAATTTTTCCTAATAGAAACCCTTGCCGTTAAAAATAAAATCCTTACATTTGGCCTGTTAATTCGTGTAACCTGCATCAAATAAGTGCCTTGACGTGCTGAAATTCCCTATAAGCATAGGGAAATCGGGCGACGAAGGGATGAAAAAGCCACCGGCAACACTGAAAAACGCGATGTGCTATCTGAAAAATGCAAAGTACCATCTGAAAAATGGGTGAGCAGGACTGAAAAATGCTCGGGCGTTGTTGCAAAATGGGAGGGAGGAGATGAAAAACGTGATGTTCCAACTGAAAAATGCCTCAGCGGTACTGAAAAATGCTTCGGAAAAATTTTCCAGGCAGTTTTCATCATAAACAAGTATCTTTTCTAATTAAATATTATCATTTTGTGAAACAATTAAACAATTATTTTATGGAAACAACCGTAAATGAAACCACCGAAGTAAAAAAGACTTCAAAAAATTATCATGAAACAATGGAAGAGTCGATTGGCAAGATGAAACTTACATTTGGCAATGCTTCTTTGCCTCAAATTTTCGCTGTAATGGTAACTGTAGGTTACACAGCCGAAAAAATTGCAGCTCTCCGGGATGAATTGACACAATTGGAGGCTTTGTACCAAAACCAGATTAAAGAACATGCCGACGAAACTGAAGCACAGCAACATTTCAGCAACAGGCGTGCTGAAGTGAACACAATTCTGGTTCGGCATCGCAATTTGGCACGGATACGTTTCAAAGCAGACTCACACGCCAGAGTGTCATTGCAGCTCGACGTTGATGTTCCGAAAGCTTTCAATGACTGGATGCAGTTCGCGTTAAGTTTTTATGCTCAATTTGCTGCCAAGCCCGATTTGCAAATCAAAGCCATTGAAATAGGCATAGATCCCATGGTGATAACTAACCAACAACAAGCCATTGCCGACGTGCAAAGCCTGAAAGAAAGTTTGCGCACCGAAACATCCGATGCACAAATTGCCACCGATACCCGTGACGCAGCTTTCGACGTACTTTATCCGAAATATACCGACTATATAAAATACGCCAAAGTACTTCTACCCAATAATCAATTGCTCGAAGCGATTGGTGTGACAGTGAAATCGAAGTAATCAATCAAAAATATTTCTCCCCGCCGATGTAAGGTGGCGGGGAGAATATGAAATAAACAGGTCTTCGGGCTGAAAGCCACCCTATCCTAGCCCAGGGAAACGTCCCGCAGGGACAACGCCTTGGGTAAATAATAAAACCCGATGAACAACGCCCTGCATGCAGGGTAAAATAATAAACAAATTTAGATGAATATGAAAAAAATAACAAAAAGAGATATCTACATCTTTCTGTTGGGAATGTTTGTCTTGCTTGTGATACAATCTGTTTATGATTGGAATAAAGCTGTGAAGGACTTTAAGGAAGGATTCAATATCGGCTACAACGGGATTAAAACCGAACAACACAAATAAAGATGCCAGCATAAAAAAACACACAAGGCACAGGTTTCATCGCCTGTGCCTTGTGTGTTTTTATCGTTTTCAGGTTTATCGGATCGCGATACCAAATCCGGCCGAAGCCGTTGGGTATTTTTGCGCAACATATTGGGCATGCAAGGTTATTACGGCAAACTTCAAGCGGAAGCCGAGGGTTGCATTAGGCATCGTTTCGGTGCCGGTTACTTTAACCGGGTCAGTTGCCTTTTTGATTTGCATCATCGGCTTATTGTTAGAACTCAACACAGGGAGGCCGTTTTTGTCCAAAACCAGATCGCCCAGGGTTGGATAGTCGCCGGCCATGGTCGCATCAAAATTGGTTTTGACAATTCCCACCCCGGCATAAGGCGTAAAGAATGCCAGTTTTTTCGACAGCACTATGCCGGCAGTAACTGCTTTGGCATTTATTTTCAGGCTTTGTGTGGAGTAATCCCCAGTGTAATTAGGGTCGGGCACATAGTCCAGGCCTGAGCCGACCAGTTTGGCGGGAGTAATTTGGGCTGATGCCGGGAAATAATAGTTGGCATTAAGATGCGTATACGCCACCAATACAGAAGCATCGAAAGGAAGCAGCTTCAACCCCGGAATCCAGTGTTTGAAATCATGCTTAATACCAACGCCTATCAATGACACGTCGGCGTCCGAGGCTTTTACCTTGGGCATCCACCGGATGCTCAGGTCGTTGATAACCGGCAACCCGATGGTAAACTGAACAGTAGGAGCGGGGATATACCTCGAAACACCTTTGGGTGTAGTGAATGATACAATCTGTTGGCCTTTTAGCGGGTTTGCCGTACCATCGCTTAACTTATCGGGTTGATATAGAGCCAAACCCACGCCGCTGCCTTTTCCGGTAAAGGTAGGTGCTTGCGTTGTCCCTGCAACAGTCGGTTTGAGGTTGGTCAGTCCGCTGATATCAAACATTTGGTCGGACTTTGGCGACATAACTACGCTTCCTCCTATGGTGAGGTCAAAACCCCAGGTTTTATGTACGGCAGCCGTATTGTACCAGTTCGAACCCAGTGCCGCTGCAAAGCTGTTGCCGGCCGGTTTCAGGTAGCCATTGGCCACGGTGTTCAGGTCGGAAAGACCCGATTTGAAAATGTTTGTGATTTCGTCCTGGGCTTTCAGTGAGGCGACGGAGCTGCAGGCTACTAAGGCGATTGCCACTAAATACTTGATTGTTTTCATTGTTCTGCTCTTTTAGGTAAATGGCTCAGTCCGATGGTTAGTTCTTTTTCGGACGAAGCAATAGGTTGAATAAAAAATGATTAAATATTCTTTCACATTCGTTTGTTTATGCAAACATACATATTATTTTTTTTATATCGATTCCTGTTACCTGATTTTCTTGCCATGCCCTGTTGCCCGGAAGTACAAAAACGCATCATTCCAGTAATATATCGTCGTTAAATACAGTTTGTGGTTTTGAATTCAGCAACAAAGGAATTGTACTGAAAAGACAATATCCCGGGATCGGGAATAACGAAGGCAATCCCATTTTAATTCTACCCCTTATCTGTTTTGTTGAATAAAAACCGTAATTTTGTATCCAATTTTTCGCCCCGTAAAAATAAATGATCGACCAACCTACCATAGACCGAATAACCGATGCCGCCCAGATACAAGATGTGGTCGGCGACTTTGTTACCCTGAAAAAACGCGGGGTCAACTTGCTCGGGCTTTGTCCGTTCCACGGGGAGAAAACGCCGTCGTTTATCGTATCGCCGGCCAAAGGCATTTTCAAATGTTTCGGTTGCGGCAAAGGGGGCAACTCGGTGCACTTCATCATGGAGCACGAGCAGATTAATTATTATGATGCCCTGAAGTACCTGGCTCGCAAGTACCACATCGAGGTGCAGGAACGCGAACTCAGCCCCGAGGAAATGGCGGTGCGCAACGACCGCGAATCCATGTTTCTGGTCAACGATTTTGCCCAAAAACATTTCACCCACACGTTGCACAACCATATCGACGGAAAGTCCATCGGGCTTAGCTATTTCCGCGAACGGGGCTTTCGCGACGATATCATACAAAAATTCCAGCTCGGCTATAGCCTGGAACAGCGCGACGCGTTTACCGTGGCTGCCATCAAAGCCGGCTACAATAAAGAATACCTGGTCAAAACCGGGCTTACACTCGAAGGTGATAATAACTACCTGGCCGACCGTTTCCGTGGGCGTGTCATGTTTCCCGTGCATTCTCTGTCCGGCAAAGTGGTGGCATTTGGTGGGCGTATCCTCAAGAAGGATGACAAGATGGCGAAGTACGTCAACTCGCCTGAATCGGAAATCTACCACAAGAGCAACGAACTGTACGGAATCTATTTTGCCAAGCAAGCCATCGTCAAGCAAGACCGGTGCTTTCTGGTAGAAGGGTATACCGATGTGATCTCCATGCACCAAAGCGGCATCGAAAACGTGGTGGCCTCCTCCGGAACTTCACTTACGCCTGGGCAAATCCGCCTCATTCACCGTTTCACCGAAAACGTAACCGTTATTTACGATGGCGATGCGGCAGGTATCAAAGCCTCCATCCGGGGTATCGATTTACTGTTGGAAGAAGGATTGAACATTAAAGTCCTGCTTTTGCCCGACGGCGATGACCCCGACTCGTTCGCACGTAAAACAAATGCCTCTGATTTTATCGAATACGTCGAACGTAATGCTTCCGATTTTATCCGCTTCAAAACCAATTTGCTGTTGGCCGATGCCGGTAACGACCCCGTGAAACGTGCCGGACTGGTGTTGGATATTGTGCGGAGTATTGCCATCATTCCTAATACGGCCATCCGGGGCGAATACGTGAAGGAGTGCAGCACGCTGTTGAACGTAGAAGAGCAAATGCTCTATTACGAGATCAACAAACTCAAAAGCAACGAACAGGAAAAGAATGCCGCCCGCCGCTCTAACAATGTGCCGGACATGCCTCCGCCCGATGAGTTTTTTGCTCCCGAGTCGGCGGTTGTCACTTCGAGGTTCGAAGAGCAGGAACGGAATATCCTGCAAGTGCTTATAAAACACGGCGAGGTGTTATTCTTCTATGCCGATGAGGCAAAAGAACATCCCGTAACGGTGGGCGATTACATCCTGGAAGAATTGGAGCGCGACAAGCTGGTTTTCGACAACCCGGTACATGCGCTGATGCTCGAAGAATACAAGCAGCACAACAAGCAGGAAAACTTCACTGCCGAACGCTTCTTTCTCTATCACCCCAATGGGCAAATAAGTATGCTGACCGCCGATCTGATTTCGGAAAAATATACTTTGAGCCGCATTCACTCTAAAATAAAGAAAGTGGAATCCGACGCGGACAGGTTGCTGGAGTTGGTTCCGCGTGTCGTGTTCGAATTAAAGAATATGCTGATTCTGGATCTAATAAAACAAAAACTTCTGCAAATGAAGGCTGCCAATGATGCTAAGAATAATGCATTGGTAAATGAAATCATGCAGGAAATGAGTCAGCTGGAAGTGGTAAAGAAGCAACTTTCGAAAACGCTCGGGGAGAGGATAATTATAAAACTATAGATAAATTCATCTGTCCCCAAATTATAAACTTTGGGGACAGTTTATATATAATAAAGATGATTCTATTTGACCAAATAATTTTCGGACCCATCCGTAGCCGCCGGTTGGGACTTTCGTTGGGTGTAAACCTGCTTCCGGTTGATGCCAAAATCTGTTCATTCAATTGCATTTACTGCGAATGTGGCTTCAATACCACCATGAAGGAATCACCCATTCCAACCCGCAGGCAAGTGCGCGAAACTCTCGATGCAAAACTGCAGGAAATGGTTGCCGAAGGACAAATTCCGGATGTAATTACGTTTGCCGGTAACGGAGAGCCTACGCTTCATGCCGAATTTGAAGGAATAATCGACGATACGCTCGAGCTTCGAAATAAATATTGCCCGACAGCCAAAGTCAGTGTTTTGTCCAATTCCACCCGCATTCATAAGCCACATGTTTTTGCAGCGTTGAATAAAGTTGATAATAATATACTGAAATTCGATTCGGCTATCGACCGCACCATGAAACTCATGGATCAACCCGTCGGGAAACATATCAACGTGGCTTGGTTTATAGAGCACTTGAAAAAATTTGAAGGACGGCTGATCGTACAAACCATGTTCTTGCGTGGCGAAGTGAATGGAGAAGCTTTTGATAATACAACGGACGAAGAAGTGGAAGCCTGGTTGAAGGCGTTGGAAGAAATTCGTCCTCAGCAAGTCATGATGTATAGCCTCGACAGGGAGGCCCCTACTCAAACGCTTCAAAAAATAACCGTTGAAGAGCTAAATAGCATTGCTGAAAAAGTGAAAGCAAGAGGGTTTGATGTGTCGGTGGCGGGGTGAGCTTCCTAAAAGGGAACTGAATTAGCTTCGTTATGTGTCATTTTCGTTGTTCCTATTTATTTTGAAATAAACAGTTGTAATCTAGTTCTCCTTTAGTGGCTAGGGGTTTGTCATATGAAGATATTAGTTTGTCCGTTAAACTGGGGATTAGGCCATGCCACCCGCTGTGTGCCGGTTATCCGGCAACTATTGGCCGAAGGGCATGAACCGGTAGTGGCTGCGGATGGTTTTCCTCTTGAGTTTCTTCACCAGGAATTTCCTTCTCTGCGTTTTGTCCAGTTGCCATCGTATTCAGTTTATTATGCCGCCGGGAAGTCGCAGGTTGGGGCGATGTTATTCAATTTGCCCAATATTATCACAGGAATAATCCGCGAACATTTCTGGCTGGGAGATATGCTGCTGTCCGAACATTTCGATCTGATCATTTCTGATAATCGTTTCGGACTCTGGAACAAGCAGGTTCGCTCCATTTATATAACCCATCAATTGATGGTGAAAATGCCTCTGGGTCTAAAGTTCCTTGAGCCGTTAGTTCATCGTATTCACGGCTGGTTTATTAATCGTTACGCTGAATGCTGGATTCCGGATGTTGCAGAAAATGGTGGTTTATCGGGTGACCTGTCGCATAAATATCCATTGCCCAAACACGCAAAATTTATCGGGCCGCTTTCCCGCTTTCAGGGGATGGAGAATACAAAACCGGACATAACTTACGATGTAGTGGCGGTAATTTCGGGAGTTGAACCTCAACGCACCATTTTCGAGGATAATTTAGTGCTGAAATACCGGGATCGAACTGAAAATACACTGATCGTGTGCGGTCAGCCGCAAAGCGGATCAACCGAAAAATACAGAGGAAATGTAACGTTGGTTTCTCATCTTCCCGACCTGCAAATGGTAGCTGCATTATTGGGTGCAAAAAAGATAATTTGCCGGTCAGGTTATTCAAGCATTATGGATCTGAATGCGTTGAATTGCCTTCATAAAGCCGAACTTGTTCCCACTCCGGGGCAAACAGAACAGGAATACCTTTATTCAGTGAACAGTTATCAGTGAACAGTCATTCATTATAGCTTCTCAATTAATCGTTAACTGATAATTGATAACTGTTTATTGTCAACTCACCCGGTGTATATCGGCAAAAGTTCGTTTCACTCCTTGCTTGTAATGAACATCCGCATAGCCAAAGATAACCACCAATCCTTCGCGAGACGGATACTTAATTCCCCATTTTTCTCGAAATAACCGGGCCTTTTTCCCATTCTGAATGAATGGATGAATAGCTCCAAGCATACAAGTTCCGAGTCCAAGCGATTCGCCGGCGAGCATGGCATACGTAGCAGCTATGATTGGGTCGGCAGGATCAGAGTAAGGTGAACCGTAGAAATACATAGCCAGCGGTGCATCATAATTTATCCAATTATGACCTTTATTCATGCTATCCACAAAGGTGTTGAATACCGGTTTTACAAAACTGTGCATCATCTCGTCGTTTGTTTTTCCCCAAAATGGACGCATTAGGGTCATAAACCAGTTGGAAGCCATCCCGCGAATAGTGCTCAGATAATTGGAAAAGTCAGAAGCAAAAGCATGAACTTGGCTTCTGTTTTCCAGTACCACTACGTGTACATCCGATGGAGGCAAGCCCATAGGTGCCGTTTGAGCAGCTTCCAGAATTTGGTTTATCTTTTCTATTTCTACCGGTTTGTCTTTAAACTCCCGGACACTGCGTCTTCGATAAAGCATTGCCAGCAGGCTTTCGTAGCTTGGAACAGAACTTTTGTCCGGTAAATTGAATAATTGAACCGGTGCTAAAGTCCGTCCTTCAATGGCAATTACATCAGTAGGACAGACCATCATGCAATGTCCGCACGCTATGCAGCCAAAGATACCTTTATCGGATATGGTTACTTTATGATCAACAATTTCCAATCCAAAATCTTTGCAAACATCAACACAAAGCCCACAACCGCTACACTTGTCAGTATTAATAGAAATATTTGCAGGTTTCTTGTCTCGGGTAGTTGGAATGGACATAATCTTTTAATTTTAGAATTGTAATAGCAGCTTTTGCAAATGTAGATAAAATATTATTTTACGGCCGGATTTTTAAATAAAAAAATCGCCGGGAATTCTCCCGGCGATTAATTGTTGACTAAACTTTTATCTTTTTTATACCTTGATTTTATCTTCTGTTCGATTCATTGTTTGAAGAACGGCTTTCGCTTCTGGTTTCCGTTCTTGGTTCGCTCCTACGAGTGTTATTGTCATTTGACCGTTGAACAGCAGGAGCCGGTTGGCTCATTTGCGTATTGCTTCTTGTGTTTTCGCGGGGAGCATTATTCCTGTATCCATTGTCAGTATTTTGTCTTGGTTGATAGGTGTTATTCCTATTCCCGTTATCCTGGTTCTGACGTGGTTGATACGAGTTGTTGCGTTGAATATTATTCGTATTTCCTGAGTTGTATTGAGGAGTATACGTTCGTGTTTGGTTTGTGTTGTTTCGTCCGTCGTAAGAAGGGCTGTAAGTGCGTTGATTCCAACCGGAGTTGTTTCCGTTCGGTTGGGAATTTCTTGAACCATTATTATCATAGGATCTGATGTTTCTTGATCCGGCAGAATTTCCGTCGTAAACCCGTGATTGATTGCTTCTCATTACTCCGCTGCGGCTGAATTCGAAGTCCCGTTTGTTGCGTACATTCGCATTTCTGCTGCTAAAAGTTCTGTCGGGATATCTTACTGCGTAATCATTTCTTCTGATTGAATTGCGAATGGCTGCTGCACGACTGCCTCTGATACTGCTTGTGTAATAGTAACGTTGGTTGTGATTGATATGCGAATATACATTCGACATGTAAAGGTTGATCTCACATGGCCGACGATAATGATAATAGGTAGGATAATACCCCCAGTAATAAGGTGAATGCCAGCTAAAATAGTTCACGCCCCAAAAGAATGAAAAAATAGAAGGAGTGTAAACATAAGCCGGTTCGATGATGTAGTTATCTCCGTATAAATATGGGTCTCCAATCACTTGAACTGTTGTATTGCTATCACGGTCTCTTTCAACAATAATCGATGCTACGTCTTGATAAACATCTTTGTCTAAAACAGCTTGAATAACAACCACGTGAACATTATTTTCGTTCTTTTCAATTACACGCAAGTAATCGACCTGACCGTCATTATTTAAATCAAGATTTGAAATCCCACTGTCGTAGTCATTCAATCTTTGTTCAAAATCTTCTAAGTTTTTTGATTCCCCAAATATTGTAGATACAGCCTTTAAATCAAGATTATTGCTAATATCATCGTTTTGAGCTTCAACTGTAATTCTTTTTTGTGCCAAACATTGAGTGGCGGTGAATACCAGTACCACTAACAGGCTTGCTAATTTTGTTCTCATAATCTTAAATTTTATCGGTGATTATATCTTTCCTGTGGATATAAAAGTGTAAAGCTTTATATCGGTTGTTCAATTGTATCCAATATCTGTGCCAAAATGTTTTTGGGAATACTTCTTCAATCGTCAAAGATTTCGATTGAGATGTTAGATGAAGGATAACGTGCAAAGATACAGATAAATAATAAGAAATATCATTTTTTGGCCATAAGATATTCTTATCCCGGATGGAATCAAACAATTGAATTTCTTGATTTGCCTGGAATTAAGAAGAAATTTTATTTCACTCTTTTTACTTATCTTTGCACTAAATCAACTTGAAATATGAATACCTTAGATCTCATTCTGTTAGTTCCAATCGTTTTGGGATTTGTTTTTGGTTTGTTTAAAGGACTTATCAAAGAGCTTGCCTCTTTGGGAGCTATTGTGCTGGGTATTTATGGAGCTAAGCTCTTAGCCCCGTCTGTTTCTGGCTTTTTGATTCATAAACTTAGTTTTTCCGCTAAAACTGCTTTGCCATTTGCTTATCTCATTTTATTTATTGCTATTGCTGTCGCCTTGCTTTTTGCGGCTAAAATGCTCGACAAAATGTTTGACTCGATCTCTTTGGGTGGGCTAAACAAATTTTTAGGAGGTTTATTTGCAGCGCTAAAATACGCCTTGATAGTAAGCGTATTGCTTAATGTATTTGATGCGTTGGATACGAAATTTACGTTTATAAAATCAAAGACAAAGATGGAATCCGTTGGTTATAAACCATTAATGAGCCTGGCTCCGGCACTGTGGGAAGAAACCAAAACGACAAAGCCTGTTGATCATAAGGACCATTTAAATTACGATGAAAGTGAAAATAGTAAACAATAGTATTGACGCTGATTTGGTGGAATTGCAAAGAGGGCTCAAAGGAAATTTTTCGTCTTTTGTATTGGAGTGTGGTTGTGATGAAGCTGGCCGTGGTTGTTTGGCTGGTCCTGTAGTGGCTGCTGCTGTTATTCTTCCGATTGATTTTTTTTGTCCGTTGCTCAACGATTCCAAACAACTCACTGAACAAGAGCGTGACTCACTTCGACCTATAATAGAAAAGGAGGCATTAATCTGGGCTGTGGGCGTAGTGGATAATGTTGAGATTGATGAAATCAATATTCTAAATGCTTCTATTCTTGCGATGCATCGCGCTATTGATAAACTTTCCATAAAGCCGGAATTTATTATTGTGGATGGGAATAAATTCAAACCCTATTCCGGAATTTCTCATCAAACAATTGTAAAAGGCGATAGCAAATACCTTTCCATTGCGGCTGCTTCGGTGCTTGCCAAAACGCATCGGGACGAAATGATGCAACAGCTTCATTCAGAGTGTCCCGGTTATGATTGGGACAAAAATAAAGCTTACCCAACAGTTAAACACCGGGCTGCCATCAGAAAGCTGGGCACGACTTCTTACCATCGATTGACCTATGATTTGCTAGGAGATAAAAAAGCAGAGAAGCAAGCTCAAATTCAAGCCAAGAAACAGGCAAAAGCAGAACGCAAACAATAAAAGTCGCTTAAATAGCCGGGCCGATTATCAGAATGGATATCCAATTCCAAAGTGCCAGGCCAGGTCATTCCAACCGGGTTTAGTCCGCCACTGGTTACTAATTGCAGATGGGTCAAATAGTTTTGCTCCGATATCGAGCCTGATAATAACAAAAGAAAGGTCTAACCTGAATCCGGCTCCGTAGGCCAATGCAATTTGGCTGGCAAAAGTGTTGAATTTGAATGTTCCACCTTGTTGCGTATCGTAGTTTTTTATTGTCCAGACATTTCCTGCATCGGCAAAAAGTGCTCCTTCTACTAACCAAAACATCTTACCCCGATATTCTAGATTCATATCGAGCTTTATATCACCTACCTGATTAAAATCCCTGGAAGAACCTGTAATCCGATTATAAGTTCCCGGCCCTAACATGCTTTCGCCCCAGCCTCTCACACTGTTAGCTCCTCCACTGAAAAATCTTTTTTCATATGGGATAACATTTGCATTTCCATATGGAATACCCACTCCAGTTCCAATGTGATAAACTAATCGGTTGTCTTTATCAAAGATTTGATGGAAGGTCAGATTTAGCTCTGTTTTTGCATATTGTGAGTAGCTTACGTTGAAAAATTCATAGGAACTACCGACCTTTTTATTGCCTAAAAGGTTGCTCAGGCCATATAATACGTTTCCGGCTGTTTCAACACTGTAACGAACTGTAGTGTAATCTTGCAATGGTCTGTTTGCATTAAATGAGGTGTAGGTGCCCATGTAGCCCATGCTCATTATAAAATGGTTATTGTAGTTATATGGATTGAATCGTGGTTTAATTGGGTTTAGAAAGCTGTCCCTGAAAGCTTGCTCAGTGTGAATTTGTACGTAGCTTAAATTGAGCAACTGGATGGTATTCCGGAATTGCTTCCTGTTCCACGAATAATTTATTCCGGCTCCTGCGTTGGTTGTTGTGAATTCGCCCGGACGATCCTGATAGCTAAATGCACTGGTAAATTCGGTATTGGCGTGCATGTTTCTTTTAAAGTCGTAACTCCCCAGAGGAAGCATAAAACGAGGGAATTTTAGTCCAACCTGTACTCCATATTCCTGTGCCCAAATGGTTTCTTGCTTTTCGAATGCACCTCGAATCAACATGGATAACGTTTCTCCTCCTTTAAAAGCGTTTCGATTCACGGTATTTATATTTCCGCCCACACCCCAATAGCCAGCCGAGTAAGTTGCTTCGATTTCGGTAGAAAGAGACACTGTTTTTGAAGGAATAATAACAATATAGCAATCCAATTGATTGTTGTCAACTTCTTTAAAACTTATGTTTACATATTTGATTGGACCGAGGGAGTTTAACGAGGAATAGGTTCGCTCAACGGCATCGTCGCTATACAGGCTGCTTGGATTGATAAACGTGTTTTGGACTAAAGCATCTAGTTTTAGGATTCGCTTTTTGGGAGATATTAAAATAAAGCCACGAGACTGGATCGTGTCCATTTCCACCTTATTGGCCAGATCAGCGGTTGCATTAACGTCGGTATTGGTGTAGAAAATAACTTTACGGATATTGAACTTCTTGAAGATTACCTTGTCTGTTGAGTCGCTGGCATGTTTCAAATTATCACTCATTTCTAGCGTAACATCTACTTTGTGATCATTAAGTGTGCTGTCGGCCGAATAGCTTAAAAACTCTTTATTGAAATTATAGTATCCCAATTGTCGGATATGATTGGCAATACGTTGTCTTTCGGCATTGAATATATCAACATTGAATAATATATTTCGCTGAATCAGAGACTTGGTAGAGTCTGAGGCAATGCGGGCTAATACTTCATTCTTTAAATCAACATTATACTGATTTAATTTATAGGGTTTATTTGAATCGATAATGTATTTTACATTTGCTTTTTTCCCTTTAAATACTACTTTGCTTTGTACTTTGGCATTGACATAACCTTTGTTTTCCAGTACGCGTTGGATTTGTTGGGCAGAAAGTGAGGTAAGTGATGAGTTGTAAATAACCGGAGGATCACCAATTCGCTTAAGAGTTCTGTTTATCCATTTGCTTGTATCTCTTCCGGATAAATTGTAAACTCCTAGTTGTAAGCGAAACTTTCCAAAGATACCTGCATTGGGCGTTTGCCGGAGATACTCTTTGAGATCGCGACTTTTAATTTCTTTATTGTCGGTTTTGATCGAATACTTATTTAGTAAGTATTCTCCATTAGGCACATACTTGGTTGTGTTGCATGCTGTGAGCAGCAGAACAAGTAAAACCGGGAGATATAAAAACCGAATCTTCATAATCAAGGGGAAAAAGAATTAAAATGTTTTGCAAATATAGCTTTTTAAAGTTTTCTTTGTTAGCTTTGTATCATTAAATTTTTTCAACCTCGAGTGTTTTTAATGCTCAGCATGATTTATTCGCTTGGCGATCTAAGTTCTGTTGAAATTAGCTATTTAAACATTGCAAATGTAATACAGCTTCGGGGATTACAACAAATAAGAAGATAGTGATTTCAAAAAGTAAAATAAAACTGATCAACAGCCTTTCCCAAAAGAAGTTTCGTGATGAAACCGGACTCTTTGTTGCCGAAGGCACTAAATTAATCCTCGATTTAGCAGGAACTTTCCATTGTTCTATTTTGGCTGCCACTCCAGAATGGTTGAGCGAGCATAATCAACTCAAGGCTGATGAAATAATTGAAATTGACAGTCACGAGTTCAATAAAATAACTAACTTGAAAAATCCCCAAGGTGTTCTTGCTGTTTTTTTTAAGCCGAATTATGCTTGGAACGTTGCCGAATTAAGCCACACTTTAAATCTGGCTCTGGATGATATTCAGGATCCGGGCAATTTAGGAACCATTATTCGTATAGCCGACTGGTTTGGCATCACCAATATTTTTTGTTCCGAACATTCTGCCGATGCTTTTAATGCAAAAACCGTGCAAGCAACTATGGGAGCGTTGGCGCGGGTTCGGGTGCATACGGTGAATTTGTCGGAATTTCTTCAAGTAGTATCCGGTAAACTGCCTATTTATGGCACTTTTATGGATGGTGATAATATTTATGAAAAATCGCTGACTTCACAGGGTGTTATCGTGATGGGGAATGAGGGAAACGGAATTTCCGGCAAAATTGAAAAGCTCGTTACGCAAAGATTGTTGATTCCAAACTATCCCGAAGGTCAAGTGACTTCTGAATCGCTCAATGTCGGCGTGGCTACTGCCTTGATTTGCGCTGAATTTAGGCGCAGAAAATGAAATTTCCCGTAGTTAGAATTGTGTTTAAGACTCATAACCACGGGAAATACCTCAAAAAACTAATTGAAATTTCTGTTAGTCGCCACCATTCATATTCATATTAGCATCCGGCGACGCTTCTTTTTTCTTCATCTCATTCATTTTGGGTTTCATATTTCCAAAATTATAGCTTAACGTCATGCCGAACATTCGTCCGTGAAAATAAGTAGAGGAATTTTGATAAAATCCACTTCCTGAAGTTGTTGATTTATTCCGATCTGAATTTAGCAAATCCCTTACATTCAGGCTGAGGCTCAGGTTTCTGTTTAAGAACGTTTTGCGTACTCCCAAATCCATCGTGAATTTGGCATTTTGTTTTCCTTGGGCAATTAATTGCGGAGATTCGTATTGGGCAGTAATCTGACCGGAGAAAGTCTTGCTCAACATGAAATTAGCAAGTATGTTGGCGCTCCACGAAACATTGCTTTGTCCGGGAATTGCAATTTTTATTGAAGAATTGTAAGGGTTGACATAGTTCGAAGAATCTAATTTGCTATAATATAGATTAAATGAGGATGTCAGGCTTAGAATTCTGAAGAGTCGGTTTTTGGCAATTAATTCCAATCCTGCATTTTGTGATTTAGTGACATTGGCAAACGTACTTTCCATAACTCCGTCGTGTAAGAAACGCACGTTTTGAATTACATCGCTTGTGTTGTGATAATAGATTGATGTAGATAGCGATTGCGCATCCCAGCTTTTAATGTAATTCAACTCGAGCGAAGATGAGTATTGCGGTTTCAAGTCCGGATTTCCGTAAGAAATATTAGTTGAGTCGGAGAAATTTTTGAATGGGTTAATTTGCTGTCCACGTGGCCGATTTACACGGTTTGTGTAATTAAATTGTAATTCGTTATTGTTTGGCAGATTGTATGATAAGTAAAAGCTAGGGAAAATATGAAAGAATGATTTTGAAGGAATCACCTGGGCAGTGTCGATTTCAGTATTGCCAATTTTATTCGTGTTTGTTGACTCTTTAATCAGCGATTCAGCACGTAATCCGAGTTGATATGAGAATTTCCCGATTCTATTTCCATAAGTCAGATAACCAGCATGAATTTGTTCTTTGTAATTAAAGTTATCGTAGTAGCTGGGAATATCAGTTGGCATGGCGAGAGAGCTTAATGAAAGATTATTTACTCCAGAAGTTGAGCTTATTCTGTCGCTTATGGTACTTTCCCAGCCAGCTTCCAATTTGCTGTTTTCGGTCAATTTATTGGTGTAATCTACCTTGAAATCCCATTCGGTGTTCTTGCTGTCGGTGCTTTGCGTAATGTCGGATGTTGGAATGTCTTGTGAGTTCTTTTGAAGGTAGTTATTATCTCCACCCCTGTTGTGCTTTGAATAAGATAAAGTGGCCATTAGATTTGACCCCTTTTTATCGAAATCGTGCTTATAATCCATATTCAAATTTAGACTAGGACGTGTTCCGGTTCCGGTGTTTATTTGACTATAATCTCGCAGAATTGTGGTAGGATTAGTCATTATATTTGTTAGCAGATATTGAGTATTTGTGTTTTGATTGCCACTCCCAGCCATTCCAAAACCAGAAAGTCCTAACGTATTCTTTTTGTCTAAATGATAATCAATGCCAGCGCGCATAAATAAGCCGGAAAATGAGGTATTCATTGTGTTGTTTTGATTGAGCAAGGTTGTGTCCGCTCCGGTCCAGTTTTTTCGGTCTGTTTTTCCACCGCCTTGAAATGACATGGCACGATATCCTAAATTGATATAAGCATCAAATTTGCTGCTGCTGTAATTAATGCTGGCACCTAGATTTTTACCCAATTTTCCGTTGTCTGGAACAGTAACTCCTGCTGAAACGCTTCCGTAATAACCGGCTTTGCGTTGTTGTTTCATCACAATGTTGATAATTCCTGCAGAGCCTTCCGGACTGAATTTGGCCGAAGGATTTGTCATGATTTCCACTGATTCTATGCTTTCGGCAGGCAGTTGCTGTAGCACTTGGGCGCGGTTGTCGGCAGTTAAGCCGGATGCTTTTCCATTAATCCAGACTTCCACATTGCCATCTTTTCTAAGTGCCACGTTTCCTTCGTTATCAACAGTAACCGATGGAATATTTTTTAATACGTCGGACGCAGAACCACCTGCAGCAGCGATATTTTGATCGACAGAAAATACTTTCTTATCAATGTCAAAGCGCATTTGCGAACCTTGGCCTACTACTTCTACTTCACCTAGTTTCTTGCTGTCTGCAACCATTTTGAGAGTTCCTAAATTTACCGGTTTCCCAGCAACTTCTACTTGCTGAGTGATGGTGGTAAATCCTACATAGCTGATTCGTAAAGTGTATTTGCCGTTGGCAACCGAAGGTATGTTGAAGACGCCATTGTCGTCGGTAGCAGTGCCGGCAATTGGTGTTTTGGAGCCCTGCTTAAATAAAGCAATATTGACAAAATCAAGAGGAGACTGATCTCCTGCATCCACCACCGTGCCCTTAATACCTACAGCAGCCATGAGCGGAAGGCTCAACATTGAAACAAGAAAAATAAAAACAATCTTTTTCATACTTAAAAATACTTTTAATATATTGTGACTAAACTAACATTCATTTAATGCTTGGTTAGACAAATGTTAGATGGAAAAGTTTAATCCATGGCCAGTTCAATACGGTTAATAAAACAAAAAAGGCGTTCGGAAGTCGAACGCCTTTTTTGTTTTATGTGAAGAAATCAAAAGTTTGGCAACAAGTATTTTGCTCTTGATTCAAAAATAGTGCTCACTTTATTTACTTCAAGGAAAGTAGTTCCCAATCCCATGCCATAGCTTCCGCTTAGGTAACAAACAGAATCTTCTTCTTTAATCAATCCTCTTTCTACTAGGTCTTTCAAAGCAGTGAGGAAGTATTGTTGTGTATTACCGCCGGTTTCGTCTGGCTGATAGAATGGGAATACGCCGTAAGAAAGGGCTAATTGGCGCACCAGTCTTTCGTTGTAACAAATTGAAAATACAGGTGATACGCCACGATAAGATGCCAAATAACGTGTAGTGCGTCCTGTGTATGTATCGGTGATGATCGCTTTCGTACCCAGTTTGCTGGTTTCTACAGCTGCATTCGAAAGGAATGAAGTCAGGTCGTTTGTGTCGATATCGATTGGAATATCATTTTCAGACATTTTAGTTTTTTCAGCTTCTTTAGCGATAGTAGCCATAGTGCGAACTGCTTCAACAGGGTATTTACCATAGGCAGTTTCACCACTAAGCATTAATGCATCAGTTCGATAGTAAATTGCATTGGCAATATCAGTAACCTCAGCGCGAGTTGGGCGTGGGTTTTTGATCATAGTGTGAAGCATTTGGGTTGCAACAATCACTGGCTTTTTAGCCTGAACACATTTGCGGATCAAGCGACGTTGAATTCCAGGGATTTTTTCTTGGGCTACCTCAATACCAAGGTCACCACGCGCAATCATTACTCCGTAAGTATATTGAAGAATTTCGTCGATATTGTCAACGCCTTCTTGATTTTCAATTTTTGAGATAATTTTGATGTCGCTGTTGTGAGCATCCAGAATTTCTTGGATTTCTAATAAGTCTTCTTTATTCCGAACGAAAGAGTGAGCAATGAAGTCAAGGTTTAATTCAATAGCTAACAAAATATTGCCTCGGTCTTTTTCGGTCAACGAAGGCAGGTTGATACGTACGCCTGGTACGTTCACGCTCTTGCGGCTTCCAAGGTTACCATTATTTTGTACGGTACAAACCAAATAATCATCTGTTTTTGAATCTACGTTCATCTCAATTTCACCATCGTCGAAGAGGATGCTGTCGCCAATATTCAAGTCGCGTACGAAAAATGGATAATTTACAGCGATACATTCTTTAGTAGAAAGTTGATCGGGGTTTCCTACTACTTTAACTACATTACCTGCTTCCAGGTCAATTGAATCGTTTTCCACTTTTGTGGTACGAATTTCAGGACCTTTAGTATCCATCAGGATAGCTATGTTTTTGCTAACGGCACGTGTGTTGTTTACAATTCTTTCGAATCCTTCGCGCTGCAAGTGAGCCGAATTCATACGAACTACGTTAATACCTTCAGCATAAAGCTGACTAAGAAAGTCTACTTCGCAACGCAGGTCACTGATCGTTGCTACAATTTTGGTCGATTTAGACATAATTTTATTTTTTATATTCTTTAAAAAACTAATCCAGAGTTAAATCTGATAAATATTTTAATGAAAATTAATCAGAAATGTAATATGGAATCGACAGCCAGTCGATACGAATCCATTCCAAACCCAACAATACAGCCTTTGCAGGCTTCAGAGAGGAATGAATGGTGGCGATATTCTTCGCGTTTAAAAACATTAGAGATATGCACTTCAATTACTGGTGTAGTCACAGAACGAATAGCATCGGCAATAGCAATGGAAGTGTGGGTGTAAGCTCCGGCATTCAGAACAATTCCATCGAATGAAAAACCGGTTTCATGAATTTTATCTATAAGAGCCCCTTCCGTATTCGACTGAAAGTATTGTAACGAAACATCAGGAAAAAGGGATTTGAGTTCTTGAAAATAATCTTCGAAAGTTTGATTACCATATACTGTCGGTTCGCGTTTTCCCAATAAATTTAGGTTTGGTCCGTTGATAATCTGAATTTGTTTCATAAAGACAGCTTTTTCGATTTAATCAAATTGCGGGTTGAGATGAACATGATATAGAACGATGGAATCAAACAAACCCCATTGGCTATAATCATTGGCAAATTATTTAAAAGAACACCATAAAAAAACCATGAGGCAATTCCTAAGGTCATAATAAAATACATTCCCACCGAAATGCTTTGAGTGTCACCTGTTTTGATCACCTTCACCGCTTGCGGAAATTGGGCAATTGCAGTGCAAAAGCCGGCAAAATAACCGATAATCACGATGTCGAATGTCATACTTCAAATTTTCTGCAAAAGTAGTAAAAAAATCTGATTTGCACAAAGCTAACTGAAATGCGCTAAACAGATTATTGTGTTAATCTTTTTTTGAGCGCAGAATAGTTACAACTGATGTTTGGTTCAATAAAAAATAATGTATTTTTGTTGTTGTAAATTTTTCATTAAATGAATGCCAATTACTCATTTCTTCGAATTTTCAAACCGGCAATTCCTAAAAGGTATCTGCTTTTTGTGGCAGCTTTTGTGTGGACCTTTGCAGGTGGCATGCTTCTTACCCGGGGTTTTCTCCTGTTGGTTCTTTTTCCACGATTACTTTGGGTTAAAATTATTTGCAGCCTGACCAGTGGAATTGTTTTTTTCGTTCTGCTGTTTTCCAAAGTCTCGCAAAAACATACGCAGCGCATTCTGAATATGGAAATGGAGTATCCTTGTGCTTTTTCTTTTTTCAGTTTTCGAAGTTATGTCATGATGGCGTTGATGATCAGTATGGGCATTACTTTGCGCAAAACAGCTATTGTTCCACTTGAATATCTTTCGCTTTTTTATGTCGCCATGGGGATGCCATTGCTGATGTCTGCTTTCAGATTTTACTATAACGGTATTAATTATAAAAAAGTTGTTGGAAGAGTAGCTTAGATTTTAATTTTCAATTGAATGGATTTAAAAACAATATATCATATGAAGAAAAATTGGGGAGTAATTTTAATGTTTTTAGTTTGTTCGGCGCAACTAGTGGGTGTCGAAGGGTTGGCAAAGTTAAATGTGGCGACGTATAATATCCGGCTACAAACGGCGGCCGATACGGCAGCACGTTCATGGGATAACCGCAAAACCGATGTGGCTCGCGTTATAAAGCAGTATGATTTTGATGTCTTTGGCGTTCAGGAAGTAGGGAATAAGAATCAGGAAGCGGATTTAAAAGCATTAATTCCGGAGTATACTTATTTCGGAAAAGGAAGGGATAGTCAAGATGGAACCAAGGGAGAGCAAATTGGTATTTTCTTTAAAATCAATCGTTTTGAGCTGAAAGAAAAAGGTTCGTTTTTTTTGTCGCAAACTCCTGATACGATTAGCAAGGGCTGGGATGCTGCCTATAGGCGTATGTGCGTGTGGGAAAAACTTTATGATGTGCAAAATAAAGTGGAATTTTATGTTTTTTGCACGCATTTCGACCACATGGGTGTAAAGGCCCGGGTAGAAAGTGCTAAACTTATTGTGGAGAGGGTAAAAAATATTGCTGCCGATGCGCCGGTTCTTTTTTTAGGTGACTTGAATACTTCACCCAAGGCTACTAAGATGTATAAAACCTTACATGCTGCTTTTGATGATTCTCGCGAGATAGCGAAAGTTCGCCCAACAGGTTCAATAGGCACCTTTAATGATTATGATATTTCAAAGTCACTTTTACCTGTTTCGGAACGAATAGATTATATTTTCTGCAAAAAAATCAGCGTGTCTGATTACCGCGTTATTACAGATCGGTTTTCGGATAAAACTTATCCGTCAGACCATTTTCCGATAATGATTGAATGTAATCTAAATCGCTAAGCATTCAAGTAAATAACGACTATGAATCAACTTCAATTTCCTCTTGATCTTACTTTTAAGATTGGGACTGTTAGTAATGATTTTGTAACTAAAGATGCTGGCGGTGAGACGGTGGCTTATGTGCGTCAGAAAATGCTGAAGCTCATTGATGAAGTTCAAATTTTCTCCAACGAGGATCGTACAGAGCTTATCTATACCATTAAAGCAAATAAGTGGCTTGACTTTTCGGCTTCTTATTCTTTTACAGACAGCTTGGGTAGAAATGTTGGCCGGGTGGCACGTAAAGGTTGGGCTTCATTGTGGAAAGCAAACTACGATATATTCGATGAATCGGAAATTAAGGTGCTGTTTGTGCGTGAAGTAAACCCGTGGGCGAAAGTTTTTGATTCGTTGCTCTGCGAAGTGCCCGTCTTGAATTTGTTGTCGGGTTATGTGTTTCATCCGGCTTATGCGGTGGCACGTCCTGACGGCACGAAAGTGGCGCAATTGAAAAAGAAGGCTTCTTTCTTCGGACGACGATTTATGGTTGAAAAACTGGCTGAATTTGAGAAAGGAGAGGAAGAGCGGATTTTGTTAGGGTTAATGATGATGATTCTGCTGGAAAGGCGGAGAGGGTAGGGCTCGGCTAAAAGATACTAAGCCCGCTGCCTGACAGGCGGCGGGCTTGGCTGAAAAAAGTATGATTTTGATTTGTTTATGCTTTCCGGTCGGCACCCTGGCGTTCAATCATCCAGCCGGGATATTCGGCAGTGAGTTTGCTTACCAGTTCAAGCTCAGCCAATTCGTCGGCAGTCAGTTTTACGCTCACAGCTTTGAGATTATCCTGCAATTGTTCTTGCTTTTTAGCTCCAATAATTACGCTTGTCACCACGGGTTGGTGAAGCAGCCAGGCTAGTGCAACCTGTGCGACAGTTATATCTTTAGTTACGGCAATTTCCTGCATTACATCAATGATGTCGTATGCTTTATCTTTATTTACCGGAGGAAAATCAAAATTCACGCGGCGGCCTTCTTCTGTGTTGGCTTCTCGGGTGTATTTTCCACTCAAGAAACCGCCTGCCAGCGGACTCCAAACCATTAATCCCATTTTCTGATCTAGTAGCATTGGTACTACTTCCCGTTCCAGATCCCTTCCGGCAATGGTGTAATAGGCTTGCAACGAAACAAACTTAGCTAAGTGTTGTTGCGCTGAAATGCCCAATGCTTTCATTATTTGCCAAGCCGCCAGGTTAGAGCATCCGATGTAACGCACCTTTCCACTTTTTACCAACGTATCCAGCGCTTCGAGCGTTTCTTCGAGCGGTGTAATCGGATCGAAGCCATGAATCTGATACAGGTCAATGTAATCCATATTCAGGCGGGTGAGGCTTTCGTCGGCTTGTTGCAGTATGTGTTTGCGGGTTAGCCCTGAGTTGTTTGGCCCAGTGCCCATAGTGCCGCGTACTTTGGTGGCAATTACCAGATCATCGCGTTTCAATCCGAGATCACGGATGGCTTGTCCGGTCATTTTCTCACTCAGTCCTTCACTGTACACATTGGCTGTGTCGATAAAATTGATTCCGGCATCTACCGATTGCTTTACCAATTCGTTTACTTCGTCTTGAGGAAGGGTGCCAATGGCTGTCCACATGCCACGTCCGCCAAAAGTCATGGTGCCCAAGCAGAGTTCGGACACTTTTAGTCCGGTGTTTCCTAATAAATTGTACTTCATATTGTTTGTTTTATGGTTTTTGTTGATAGACTTTACTTACAACGTTCTTTATCGAATAAAGTTGGTCATTACTTTTGGAGTCTTGGCCGGGGCTGGCAGTGTGTCTTTGGTCATCTCACGCATTTTTAGTTGCCAGGCCATGTTTTCGCCAAGTGTCTCCATGATTTGCACGCCTTCGCCGTCTTGTGTTGATTCACCAGGAGATGTGCCATGGATGATATTCCAATAGCTTGATGTGGCGAGCATCATTTCACTGTAGGCCAGGTAGTGGTTTAGGGTGTCGAGGGTGGAGGAGCCACCCGAACGGCGTACTGCAACTACGGCTGCACCTACTTTCTGGCGGAAGTAGTTCCCGTTGCTCAGTGAAAGGTAGAACAGGCGGTCGAGAAAACTTTTCATTGTTCCGGCTACCCCTGAAAAATATACCGGAGAGGAAATTATCAGTCCATCGGCAGCTTTGATAGTTGGAATCAGTTCGTTTAGTGCATCGTTTTTGATGGCGCAACTGTCATTTTTCATTACGCGACATTTGCCACAACCGATGCAGCCATGGATGGCTTTGTTGCCAATGTGCAGAATTTCAAACTCGATACCATTTTCTTTTAATTTAGAGCCTACCATTTGGAGTGCGTGATAGGTGTTGCCTTCTTTGTTGGGGCTTCCGTTGATTGCTACTACTTTCATTTGTATTGCTTTTGTTTTTTTTAGGAGTGATTTGAGTAAAACCGGGTTTGGAGTAGTCCAGATTTAATCTCGGTTATTTTCATGTAAAAATAACGATGCAAAAGTAAAACTAATGAGGCAGGTTCGTTTTATAAAATTCAAACAAAAAACTGCGAAATTCAAACAACCATCCGGTTGCGGAAAGATTTAGGTGTTTCGTTGCAATTTTTCTTGAAAAAATTGATGAAATGAGATGATTCTTCGAATCCCAGGCAGTACCCTACTTCCGAAATGGTCCAGCTAGTGTGGCGAAGCAATATCCGTGCTTCCTGCGACACGCGTTCGGTGATCAGCTGAGAAGTGGTTTTGCCGGTAATCTCTTTCAGACTGCGGTTAAGATGATTGACATGCACCGAGAGTTGCTCTGCAAAATCGATAGGCGCCCTGAGTTTCATGCTTTGCAGTGTCGATTCAATTGGAAATTGACGTTCAAGGAGTTCGGCAAAGAGCGAAGCAATGCGTGTGGCGCCATTCGAGGTGGAATAACAGGTGGCTTCGGCCGGCTGCATTTTGATGGCATTGTGAATTAATTCAAAAACTAATCCTCTTATTGCATTGTATTTATACAGAAAGTCGGAATTCAGTTCCTCATACATACGCAGATAAATTGCTTCAATTTGGGGCAATTGTTCCTCAGAGAGGATATATACCTTGTTTCGCCCGGGCTTAAACATGGGATATTCCTTTAATAGGCCATATTGACTGAAAAAATCCTCGGTAAAAATACAGAAATAGCCCGACTGATCTTTGTTTAGTGCTTCCCACTTATAAGGAATCATAGGGTTTGAAAAAACCAACGCATACTGGTCGCTTTGTACGGTGCGGTCGGCATAATGAATCAGGTTCTTGCCTTTCAACAGGGAAATTTTGAAATAATCTTTCCGGCTGTAGGGTACTGGTTTGTTGCAGTTGCACAAACACTCATCAAGCCGGAATACATTGAAGTGACCCAGTTCTTTTTTAAGATTGTCGGGCATCCAATTTAGCTTAGTCTTGTAAAATTCTTCGATGGTTTCTACCTTGTTCATGTTGCAAAGATACAAAAATCAAACAATCTGCCAAGATCTGTATTTTTATTTTTTAGGAATGATTTATGCTTAAATTCGAGATTAGACGGTGTTTGACATATTTGAACTATGCCAGTCTGCAACTGTTATACTTATCCTTGGTTGTCAGTGCAGTTATTGCCTTATAGCTTGGGGCTTATCAGATACAAAGCTTAGTTTTAAATTTTAAAATGTTTACATTATGATTAAAGTTGCAATTAATGGATTTGGACGGATAGGGCGTCTGGCTTTTCGTGAGATAATAAAAAATGATAAATTTGAAGTGGTTGCAATCAATGATTTAAGCGCTCCATCTATGTTGGCCTATCTGCTTAAATACGATTCTATCCAGGGGACGTTTAATGCCGAGGTGGATTATACTGAAAATGCCCTTGTGGTAAACGATAATCCCATTGCCGTGTATGCTGAACGCCTACCGCAGAATCTGCCTTGGGCGGAACTTCAGGTTGACCTGGTGCTGGAATGCACGGGTATTTTCGAATCGAAAGAAAAAGCTTCTGCCCACTTTGCGGCTGGTGCCAAAAAGGTAATTATCTCGGCGCCTTCGGACAAAGATGTGAAAACGATCGTATACAATGTAAATCATGATATCCTGCAGGGCGACGACCAATTGATCAGTTGCGCCTCGTGTACCACCAATTGCTTAGCTCCGATGGCAAAGGTCTTGAACGATAGCTTTGGAATTATTACCGGGCAAATGACCACTATACATGCCTTTACTAATTCGCAACCGTTGATGGATACGCCCGACCCGAAAGTGAATTATCGCAAATCGCGGGCAGCCTCTATGAATATTGTGCCTTATACTACCGGCGCTGCCAAGGCGATAGGTCTGGTAATTCCGGAGTTAAACGGAAAACTGGATGGCTCTTCGCAGCGGGTGCCTGTCCAGTCGGGCTCGGTGGTTGAATTGTTTACCCTGTTGGAAAAAAAAGTAGGTGTTGACGAGATTAATGCTGTTATGAAATCTGCTGCCAATGAGTCATATGGATATACCGAGGATCCAATTGTGTCGAGCGATGTCATTGGTATTAGTTACGGTTCGTTGTTTGACGCTACACAAACCAAGGTGATTACCGCCGGAGACAAGCAGTTGGTAAAAACCGTTTCGTGGTATGATAATGAAATGTCGTTTGTGTCACAAATGGTGCGCACGGCAGAATATTTTGGGGCATTATAACATTATAATTTGTGTAAAAATCATTTTGTTTGTCTCTTAAAAAGGGATAGATGAAATGATTTTTTTTTATGGCTTTAGCTCAGCTTCAGTATTACGATTTTGAAATTAGCTGTTGATCCTCCTTCGGCGATATGATTTTATGGCATTCCGCAATGGTTTACTGTATTTCGAAAGCCGAATAATGACAATGGTTCGCGAGATTATGGCCTGGCATTTTTTCAATACAAAATCCAAAGAATAAACCCTGTATACCTGATACGAATATAGTGGATGTGGTTTGGCCATTAGTCTTACTTTATGCTCATTTTCGCCCCACAGGAAATGAGCTGTTTCCAACCCCTTCTCGATCGAGACCTGAATGGTATACGCGTTGCACAAAAAACCTACATCGTATGTTGAAAAATTATTATCGTGAGCTATCATGTACAAAAATATCCTTTTGTGTATAATATAAGCGATACTTCCAGCCGCAACCTGTCCATTTATTTCCAAGTAAGTAACACATCCATAACGTTGTGCAAGCAGAAAGAAAGCATGTATATCGGAGTGATTCTTACCTGGGATTATGCCTTTGGATTTCATTCTTTCATAACTTAACTGAACAATTTGACCAATCAGGCTTTCCTCTATGTCAACTCCCAGTTTCGTGACAAATTTAGCTTGGGGGTAATCTCGTGACAATGCGGCATTTCGATTGCGGATATTTTTACGCGTGCTTTTCCCCAATTTCGCATAAAAATCATCTATGGTGGTTGGCAAATCGATAATAAAATCGTTGGCTTTTGATGATAAAAACGATTTTTTCAACCTATACTCATTGTAGGTTGCTGATATCTTTATCGTTTTTATAGCTGGAAATTTTTCGAAAATATACCGATTGCATGTTTCAATAGTTAACTGATCTACGCGGGTAAGAGAATTAAAATAAACGGCTGAATTTCCTTTGTTTCCAAATACTATCAGATCAACCAACATGCCGTCTTCCGACACCTGCAAATAATAAATGTCGTGTGTTGGAAAATATATTTCAATATACGGGCAGAGGGTCATAAATGAATCGTATTTCTCGGCAAGAAAAGATTCATAATCCACTGGTAAGCCTTTAGAACATGCTATTGAAACCATGCTTCATTTTGATTAAGTATATTTGAGTTAACGGCTCAAGACCTCCAAATGTTCATTCGATAATTTATACTTTTTTTAATCATCAAAAAACATCTCGTATCAATATTTCGTTTTCATGATATAATACTTCCTTTGCAGTTGTAAGCTCTGCTAGCCAGTTGTTTCGGAAGAGGAATATTTTAAACAATAAATTATTTGCCTAATAAAACTTCTAGTGTATGTATAAGCGGCTATTATCATTTCCACGAAATATAATTAAACTGATTATTTTTCATTTCAATCCCATTCCGGGAGTCGACTATGAATACATGAAATCGTATCCACACGATACCACTTCTTATACTGAGGGGCTGGCTATCGACGATGGCAGATTGTTTGAAAGTACTGGTGCGGTGAGTAATTTGCCGCACACAAAGTCTGTCCTTGGCATAGTCGATTTTACAACAGGTAAGCTTCACCCAAAGGTAGAATTAGATAAAATTCAATATTTTGGAGAAGGCATTACATTTTTGAATGGAAAAATATTTCAACTCACGTATAAAAACAAAGTTGGATTTGTATATAATGCAGCTACATTTAAAAAAATAAACGAATTCACACTTCCGGGTGAAGAAGGTTGGGGATTGACTACCGACGGGGTGGATTTAATTATGAGCGATGGAACCAATAAACTGACATATATAAATCCTGATACACTGCAGGCAACTAGAACCATTTTGGTTACTGAAAATGGCTGGGCTAAATATCGTTTAAACGATTTGGAATATATAAAAGGCTATATCTATGCCAATACTTATGGGAAAAATACGATCTCAAAGATTGATCCCCAAAGTGGGAAAATTGTAGGGCAACTTGATCTGAGCTCGTTGGCGTACGATGCAAAAAGAAGATTCCCCCGTGCATTGGAAATGAACGGAATTGCCCACGACCCCGTTACAAATAAGATATATCTGACAGGTAAATTTTGGCCAAAAATTTACGTGATAAGGATAATCGACTAGAATTCATTTTCGGACATACAAAAAAAGAGAGATTCTATAACCAGAATCTCTCTTTTTTGTTGAGTGTACCCGAAGCGGGGTCTGAAAATTGAAATACTTTGAAATTGTTTGGAATTGTTTGGAATTTCATCCTTTCATATATTAGTTATACAATGTTGATTTACAATTGATATAAATTGATTTTATGTAATATAACTATTTCTTATCACTAAGTTATATTACACTTATGTTTGGAAAATGTTTGGAATTTATCAAAGAACTCTTGCGTTGTGTTTGGAAATTCACTATCTTTGCGTAAAATTGAACCTTACTTATGGCAACAATCAGAGCATTTATCAAACCAACTAAAGGTAAACCAACAACAAAGGTGCGTTTCTACATATCAAGAGGTCGAGATAACAGTATACTGTACTGGACATCCGATATTGACATTAACCCCGAACACTGGGATAGCAAAAAGGAGCAGTACAAAGCAAAAGTTGTTGTTGGAGCATTGGAGAGAGCTGATTTCAACAGAACAATAAATTTGCTGAAAGATGTACTATTGACAGCTTACAATGCGACAGATGATAAAGAGCAACTTACTTCAAAGGGATTTGAAGTGGAAGTTAACAAAAAACTTAATCCTGAGAAGTACAACTTAGTTGAAAAAGAAAAGACCTTTTTTGATTACTTTGATGAGTTTCTTTATAAACACAAAGTGTCGGAGGTTAGAAAAAACAATTACAAAGTTGTAAAGCGTGCGCTTCAAAGATTTGAAGCAATTAGAAAAATCAAGAATAAATCTTTTGAGCTTTCATTTAAGACCTTAGCACCTGACTTATTCAGAGAATTAGAAGAATTCTTGAAGTCAGAACATAAATCATACGAGAAACACAAAGATATTTATGAGCTTTTCCCCGAATCACGGAAGCCAGAGGCAAGAGGAAGAAATACAATTTCGGGGATTTTTACTAAAATAAGAACGTTTGTACTTTGGGCAATTTCGGAAGGTCTGTTAACAAAAGACCCGTTTGACAAGTTTGAAATTGATGAGTGTAAATATGGAACACCTTACTACTTGACTGTCGAGGAGAGAAATACTATTGCAGAATTAGACCTTTCCAGTAAGCCACATCTTGCAGTTCAACGTGATATATTTATCTTTCAATGTTGGACTGGGTGCAGAATCGGTGACTTATACAGCCTAAAGAAAACAAGTGTTATAAACAATGTGGTAGAGTACATTCAAAAGAAAACCAAAGATGAAAATCCTCAGACCATTAAAGTACCGCTTTCCAATCAGGCAAATGAGATAGTTCAAAGATATTCTATGATTGAAGGTAATAGACTATTTCCTTTCATAAGTATGCAAAAATACAATAAGGCAATTAAAGCGATTTTCACTGAAGCAAAATTGCAGAGACTTGTAACAGTTATAAATCCAACCACCAGTGAAGAAGAAAAAAAGCCACTTGACGAAATTGCTTCTAGTCATTTAGCCCGAAGAACATTTGTTGGAAATTTATATAGAATGACAAAAGACCAGAGGGCTGTTTCAAGCCTAAGCGGTCACGCACCGAACAGTAAAGCTTTTGGACGATACTCTGAGGTAGACAATGAAATGAAAAAAGACATATTAAAGTTAATTGAATAGTATTAAAGCCAACTACGTTAAAACATAAAAATATGGATGAAGCTTATTTATCATATGAAGAAGCTTATGAAAATTATTTGTTATTTCTGAATTCCTCAGAAGGGAAATTTGACACCTACATGGATAAATCAAACTTAGAAAC
>Ga0318567_10000024_pt1 | contig 72686 bp, 45 predicted proteins | sample GRESIP088b5f20_FD_203691 | JGI IMG/M metagenome (GOLD analysis project Ga0318567, IMG submission 203691) | Tropical soil microbial communities from Luquillo Experimental Forest, Puerto Rico - GRE.SIPMG.088b5f20 | ecosystem: Environmental > Terrestrial > Soil > Tropical forest > Bulk soil...
AAAATTCTTATTTCGGGCAAATATCAAGGAAAAAATTCAAATCGAAAAATTTTTAAAACCTCTGAAACTACTGATAATAAAGAGTTTCAGAATAAAACCCGGTTCAACAACCGGACACTAGTGATTTCTCGATATGATTACTAATAATACTTTTGTATTTAATGGATATTTAAATTAAAAAATAGGATTTAATCACCATGAAAATTAGCATGAACACACATCCAATCTCATTTCGAAAGCCATTGATGACCCTTGTCACTTTAGTTTTGTTTGTAAACGTTTTTTCTCAGGATAAAACACAGTCTAAACATTACCAGTCTATTAGCCTGAGCCCATTTGGCGATAGCATGCGGCATTGGTATGGCATTAAGGATGACGGTAAGATAGTGAATGCTATTGCAAACCAGCCCAAGTACAAGGAGGATGAGATCGTAAAAATAGCTGACAATATGCTTGTTTATCAGCGAAATAACGGAGGCTGGCCAAAAAACTACGATATGTCGGCGATATTGACACCGGAGCAAGTGGACAGCCTTGTGAAAACAAAGAGTGAATTACATACAACATTTGACAATTCAACGACTTATACACATATTGAATATCTGGCTCAGGTATACACTATTACGCATATTGAAAAATATAAAATTGCCTGTGAGAACGGAATTAAATTTTGTCTGGCAGCGCAATATGCGAATGGAGGATGGCCACAATATTTCCCAATAGAACTGAAAAATTACAGTCGACGAATAACTTACAACGATGGCGCATATCTGGGTGTGCTAAAGATGCTCAAAAAGATAGTGGATAAAGATCCGAATTTTTCGTTTGTAGGAAAAGAGATTCAGAAAAAGGTGGAAGTAGCCTATCGAAAAGGCTTGAATTGCATTTTGAAAACCCAGATTATAGACAATGGACGTCTGACAGCATGGTGCCAGCAACACGACGAAGTGACCCTGCAACCGGCATGGGCCAGAGCGTTTGAACCACCATCTATTTGCAATGGCGAGAGTTCGGATATCGTTTTATTTTTAATGGGTATTGATAACCCGGATGAACAAATTATTAAATCTGTGCAAAGTGCGGTAAAATGGTTCAACGACTCGAAGATCTATTATACACGCGTGCAAACTATTTCAGGAACTACCGAGAAATCAAAATACAGGATTATCACTACCGATAAAGTTGTTGTAACAGATTCAACAGCGAAACCTATTTGGACACGTTACTACGAGCTAGGCACCGACAAGCCTTTATTTTGCGATCGGAACAGTAAATTTCTTTATTCGCTTGCTGAAGTGAGCCGGGAAAGACGCACAGGGTACGGTTGGTATACTTATGCGCCCCAAGAGGTCTTGAATAAATATTCTGCATGGCAAAAAAGATGGGTTTTGAATGAAAATGTATTAGTAAAATAGATATCCGACAATGAGAAAAAGACTTATTCCGGCAGTCATTGTATTGCTGTCATTTTATCAGCAGTTGAATGCGCAGATTTATTTGTGGGAAAAAGGCAACATGCCCAATAGTAGGGGATTGCATATTACCGATAGTATTGCCAATGACCGTCAGTTTGTAGTGGGAAGTCCTAATATTGAGGTTTATACGCCTTCAAAGGAAGAAAACCGTGGTTTTGCAGTGCTGGTTGTTCCGGGTGGCGGCTATGTTCGTTTGGCACATATTGTAAGTGGGTCGCAAATAGCTAAATATATCAACAGCATAGGCGGAACTGCTTTCGTCTTGAAATACCGTTTGCCAGTAAGTCCCGATTTGAAACAACGGGAAATTGGTCCGTTGCAAGATGGACAACGTGCCATAAGGATAATGCGTGCTTTAGCTTCAAAATATGGTTATGGGGTTAATAAAATTGGTGTTTTTGGCACTTCGGCTGGTGGACATTTAGCATCGTCGCTGGGTGTATATACCAATGATTTTAGCAAGGTGAAAGATTCGCTTTCTCAATATTCGTTCCGACCGGACTTTATGGTGTTGCTTTCGCCTGTAATTACGTTGGCTGATCCGTATGCTCATAAAGGTTCACGTGAAAACCTATTGGGAAAAGATGCATCGTTGGAGCTGATTAATCGCTTTTCCACTCAATTGCATGTTACAGAACAAACGCCTCCAACCATTTTGTTTCATGCCAATGATGATAAGAGTGTTTCAGCACTCAATAGTGTATTCTTTTATACTGCTCTGAAAGAAAAAGGTGTGAATGCTTCGCTCCATATTTTCCCTCATGGCGGACATGCTATTAATCTGACCAAAAGTCCTGGGAGTACAGCACTTTGGATGCCTATTTTGGAAGCCTGGCTGAATGAAACCGGATTCTATGAGTCAAAGTAGCCTGGAGAATTCATAGAATAAAAGATCAAGATTTTCTATGTTGCGATCACAAGCTGTAGTACTTTTATCGTCCGGGTTCCACGCACTTATCTTTATAATCGCGAGGGCTCATCCCAAATTTCTGTTTGAAACAGCGGCTAAAATAACGGGGATCATTGATGCCTACCATGTAGCTTATTTCGCTGAAATTATATTCACCGCTTTCAATCAGTTGGGCTGCCCGCTGAATGCGTACTTCTTTCAAGAATTCTACAGGCGCAAGTCCTGTTAGACTTTTTAGTTTTTTGAAAAATGCCGACCGGCCGAAACCGATATACATGGCAATGTCCTCGATGGTTAGTTCTGAATTGTCGATATTCTCTTCGATGAAGGTCATAATACGCTGAATGAAAATGTCATCCTGCGATACCACATTGGGTTTTGACGGCGAAATAACTCCGCTGGTGAGCGACGACCGGTATAATTCTTGCAATTGCTTTCGTAGTTTTAATAAATTTTCAATCCTGGCTTCCAGATAAGCAGAGCTGAAAGGTTTGGTGATATAATCGTCTACACCATATTGCAAAGCCTCCAGTTTGTTTTCCATATCTGTTTTGGCTGTAAGCAGTACCAATGGAATATGACTGATGCTAATATCTTCTTTGATAGCTTTGGCCAGTTCCAGGCCATTCATTTCAGGCATCATCACGTCAGTGATAATCATATCAGGCGTACTCTCTTGGGCTATTTTCAGGGCTTCACGACCATTTTCAGCTTCCAATACGTCATATTTTACACTCAGTACGGTTTTTAGAAACGAACGCAATTCACTGTTATCTTCGGCAATCAGAATGACTTGCTTGTCGGAACTGGAATTTTCATCAGGGTCAATAGTCTCAGTAATTTCCGGCATTTCTATGTTGTTTTTATGCGGTTCAGGGGTATTGTCCTGCATTACAAATTCTTCATTTTCGGAAAAATGAAGATGTCCCTTTAGAAATGTCACGTTGAATGTCGAGCCTTTGCCAGGTTCGCTTTCAACGTCTATTTTAGCATGGTGCAATTCTACCAATTCTTTGGTAAGTGAAAGTCCGATACCAGTGCCTTGCTGGAACGAAACATTGGCGGCAGCCAAACTTTCGAAGCGATTAAACAGCAGTTTTACCCGGTCTTTGCTCATTCCCATTCCTTTGTCTTTTACACTGATAGTTACCGTCTCGACATCTTCCATAATAGTTACTTCAATCGGATTGCCGGGTAGTGTAAACTTGAAAGCATTGGACAGTAGATTGTAGAAAATCTTCTCAAACTTATCTTTATCAACCCAAAGTGTGGCGTTGTTACTATGATCAATTACTTCAAATCTGATTTTCCTGTCTTCGGCGAGTTTGCTGAAACTCTGGCAAATTTCTTTCAAAAAGCTTCCTGGTTGAATTATTTCAACCAGTAGCTTCATCTTCTTGTTCTGTATTTTTCTGAAATCAAGAATTTGATTGATTAACCTCAGCATCCGGTCGGTGTTTCGCTGAACCATGGTTAGTTGTTCTTTTATAGGTTCGGAAAGTGACTCGGTGCGTAGAATATTCTCAATGGGTGATGCTATTAATGTAAGTGGTGTGCGTAGTTCGTGCGATATATCCGTGAAGAAACGCAGCTTAAGGTTGGTAACCCGGTGCTCAATTTCCACGTCTGTTTTCAACCGGAGAAATGTAAAGAGAACATAGCCAATCAGCACTAACAACCCAAAGAACAAAACGATGTAAAAGAGTATTCCCCAATATGATTCCCAAAATGATGGCTCCTTGACAATTATCAGGCTCCGCTCGTTTTCGACCCACACACCCTCAGAGTTGGTCGATTTTACCCGAAATACATATTTCCCTTTTGGCAGGTTGGTATAGGTGGCCACACGTTGATCGTGCACATAGTTCCAATCATTTTCGAATCCATCAAGTTTGTAGGCATATTGAATGCTCTGTGGATCGGTGTAATCGAGCGCTGCAAATCCAATGGAGAAAATATTCTGTTTATGTTTGAGAGTCAATTTATTGGTTTCTTCAATTACACTTGTCAGCGGAGAGCCTTCCACACCAACTGCCACAGTCTTGTTGAATAATTGAAACTGTGTCAGCACAATTTTGGGTACATAATTACTTTTGATAGCTTTCTGCGGATTGAATATCACAAAACCTTCAGTGGTGCCATAGGCCAGTTCGCCCTGGCGGGTTTGGCAAGCAGCAGCCTCAATAAAATTATAAGGATTTTCATTCAGGGGTGAATAGGTATTGAAACTGCTCGATTTTACAGAAAACTTACAGATTTCCGTTTGCGTGCTGAACCAGATGTCGCCGTTATGATCTTCTTTCAGCGTAAAAATGACGTTCGAAGGAGCTCCATTCCCAACCATATAAGATTTGAATTTGGGCGTGGTTTTGAAATCAATGTTTTCGTTTAATAAACTTAACCCTCCGCCAAAAATGGCCAGATAAAGCTTTCCGTCTCGTGCCGGAAGTATAGCATGGACATCGTTGCCAGAAATGGTGTTAGGGTCTTTGGAATCATGAGAGTATTGGTAGAAAGTAAAATCTTCAGGTCTTTTATTCTCATTTTTAAAGGCAACCAAACCACCGGTTGTACCTACAAATATGTGTCCCTTGGCATCTTCAGTAATGAAGCGGGCTCTAAAACACTGATTTTCGGGGTAGTTTTTCAGTTTGTTGCGAAAGCTAATAAATCGGATTTGCCCGTTCGTATTTTCTAATAAATCGATACCTCCTCCGTAAGTGGCAATCCAGATACGATGAAAGTGGTCTTCAAAAATAGAATATACATTGTTTGAACTCAAACTGTAGATGTCATCAGGATTGTATTTGTAGTTGGTAATATTGAAATGAATATTTTTACCGGTTCCTGTTTTTGTGAGTTTAAATAATCCGTTGCCTTTCGATCCTAACCAAATGTTGCCACCATTATCGCCAGCAATACTATAAACCGAGGCTTTGAGTGGGTTTGAATCATTTATTCTTCCAGTGGCTCCAAGCTTACCAATCAGTTTCCGGTTTTCGTCGTATAAATTGACAATTCCGTTTTTAGTGCCAACCCACACCCAGTTGTCTTTATCCTGGTAAATGGAACGGACTTCATTGCTGGCCGATGTTGATTCGGCGGGAGATGGCTTATAAAAATTGAAGGGTGATTGACTAAAAACAACTTTCTCGATTCCATGTGAATAAGGGCATAACCATAAATTCCCCTGGCGGTCGGAATAAGCAGAGTGCATAACATTCGAAAACTTCCTGTTTTTTGAATTTGGATCGTTGTAAAACGATTCGAGTGTATTGGTTGCTTTATTATACCGGCAGAATCCGCCTTTGCGTGGATGAACCCAGATATTTTCAAGTTTATCTTCCAAAACAAAGAAATTGGGGAGCGTGGCATACTGACTTGAACTAACTGCAGGTATTTCAAAGTTGTTGATTCTGTGCTTGGAGGTTTCGAAATAAACCACACTCGGGGTCTCACTTTCAATCCAGATATTGTGTGATTTATCCATATAGCAAGAATAAAACACATCGCTTTTTATGTTCGAACCACTGGATTTATTGAATGAAGTAAATTTCTGCTCTGGAATATTGTATAGGTAAAATCCGTTCTTGTCGGTGAGGATAAACAGTTCGTTTGCATTTACCGCACGTATATCAATAATATTTGAAATGCACGGCGTTATAATACCTTCAAAAGTACCTTTCCGGCTATCGTAATAGCGCAGTTTTCCATGTTCGCCACCAATCCAAATATAATTTCCGCTTTCCATGATTGAAAGTAAGCCGCCGACTTCTCTTTCTTTAAAAAGCTGAACCGGGTTCGGATTGTTGTGTTTGAACAGATTCAATCCGTTGGCTGTAAGCACCCAGGTGTTTTGTTTTTTGTCTTGAAGAAGCCTTGTTACCTTGTTGCAACTAAGCATTTCATTACTTTTGCTGTAGTGAAAGATGCTTATGCCATTTTCTTCAGGAGTGCTTTGAATTTTAAAGCAACCGTCTTCTTCGCCCGTCAGCCAAATAGTGCCATCGCTCAGCGTATAAATATTATCCAGCCTGGCTTTATAGTTCTTATATTCTTCTTTGCATTGTGGAACCGGCAGAAAATTTTCGGTTCGCGGATCAAACCGGTACACACGGCCGTCGTAGGTTTGCATCCAAAGGTAGCCATTGCTATCTTCTTTAATTTTGTCAATACGGTAGTTTTCAAGCCCGAAGAGTTGATTCGGATTGGTTTTGTAGGTTTTAAACGTGTAGCCGTCAAATTTATTCAGCCCATCGAACGTGCCAAACCACATTTGGTCTTTTTTGTCTTGCAACATGCACAATACATTGATCTCTGACAAACCTTCTTTGACCGAATAATGTGAGAATTGTGTATGTGTCCCCGAAAAGCAAAGAAAACTGAAGGAGATGAATAGGAGTAATGTTGTGATTTTTTTCATTGATATTGTACCTTTACGGTTAGATAATTGATACATTGCAGGCATTGCAAAAGTAATCAATTTGGCTTGATTTGATTTTGAAAAACAAATGTATAAATCATTCGGAAAGAAACTTCAATTTTAAATATTAATTACCAAAAACTCCTCGTAAAAAATCAATTTTTCTACTTTCTATCTGTAAAAATAGCCCAAATTTGCATATTCGTTTTTTGTTCAGGGAGATGCTGAATTGTAATTAATAAAATAAATAATTTTTAATCCTATGAGTATTTCAAAAAGATTGGTTTTAATGGGCTTAGGTGTACTTATGTGCTCAAGTATTGCTTTTTCAAAGCCAGATAAATACAGCTATTTGTATAAAAATCTGCCTTTTGCGATGAAAGAAGTACAGGAGCCTCAAATTCCCGATCTAACTTTGTCTGTCAAAGATTTTGGTGCCGTAGGTGATGGCAAGACTTTGAATACGGTTGCATTTGCGAAGGCTATTGATGGCCTTGCAGCTAAAGGTGGAGGGAGGCTTATTGTGCCTGCCGGTATCTGGTTTACCGGGCCTATTGTCCTGAAATCGAATATTGACCTGCATCTCGAAAAAGGAGCATTAATTTTATTTTCTACCGATTTTGATTTATATCCATTAGTTCGGACTTCGTTCGAGGGGTTGGAAACTTTTCGTTGCCAGTCTCCTATATCCGGGAAAGACTTAGTGAACGTAGCCATTACGGGCGAAGGTTCGATCAACGGTTCGGGTCAGGCATGGCGTCCGCTGAAGAAAGCAAAGGTTATTGACGCGAAATGGAAAGAGGTTGTTAGTTCGGGTGGCGTATTAAAGCGGCCGGATTATTGGTTTCCGTCGGCGAAGTCGTTGAAAGGTGAATCTATGAGCGATATGAACGTGCCTCGTGGCAAGATGACAGAAAAGGACTGGTACGATATAAAAGATTTCTTGCGTCCCGTTATGATAAGCCTCACTGAATGCAAGAATGTGTTTTTGCAAGGTGTTTTGTTTGAAAATTCACCAGGTTGGAATATTCATCCATTGATGTGCGAGAATTTGATAATTGATGGTATTTTTGCCCGCAATCCGGGGTATGCTCAAAATGGCGACGGGCTGGATGTAGAATCCTGTAAAAATGTATTGATAGTGAACAGTACATTCGATGTTGGCGATGATGGCATTTGTATTAAATCCGGTAAAGACGAAGAAGGCCGTAAACGTGCCCGCCCAACAGAAAATGTAATTGTAGATAATTGCAAAGTGTTCCAGGGGCATGGAGGTTTTGTGGTAGGTAGTGAGATGTCGGGCGGTGTGCGAAATATCTCTGTTTCCAATTGCGAATTCCTGGGGACTGATGTCGGCATTCGTTTTAAAAGTAACCGGGGTCGTGGCGGTGTAGTTGAGAATATTTATATCAGCGATATTTATATGAACGATATCGCTACCGATTCTTTTCTGTTCGATTTGTATTATGGAGGAAAGTCGGCTTCCGAATCGCTCGAGGATAATGACCAGATTGCTTCTGAAACAACTACGGTGCCTGTAACAGTTGAAACTCCGTGCTTTCGCAACATTTATGTAAAGAACCTGGTTTCACGCAATGCCCGCCGTGCAATGTTTTTTAATGGACTTCCCGAAATGAATATATCGAATATTAATCTCGAGAATGCAGTCATATCGGCCCAGTTTGGTGCTGAACTTGTAGAGGCTAGCGGAGTGAAATTCACGCACGTCGATATTACACCCAAACAAGGTGCTGCGTATATGTTGAAAAATGTGAAAAATTTCTCAGCAACTGACCTGGAATATCCGGCTACGTTGACACAGCCGGTTGTTATAAGTGGCAATATGACCAGAAATATTGTGTTGCCATTCTCGAAGGAAAATAGAAATCTTGTTCAAGGACCGAAAGATATTGTTGAAAAAGAAATTAAATTTTTGAAGTAACGAAATGCTTTATGCTGTTTGCTGATTACAACCAGATAAAAAGAACGTCAACAAACAAAGTTTTGCACTCAAAAAAAACATTCCATTAAAAATGAAGAAACTGATTTTGCTATTTTGCTTGTTTTTGAGCATTTTTACTTATGCGCAAGAAAAAAAGTATGATATTATTGTCGATCGCAACGGCACTGGAAATTTCCGTAATATCCAGCAAGCTATTGATTCGGTTCGGGCCTTTAATCCGGCTGGGCGAGTGACTATTTTTGTTAAAAATGGCTATTACAAAGAAAAGCTGATTATTCCAACCCACTGCTGCAACGTACTGCTGATTGGTGAAGATCGCGATAAAACCATTATCAACTACGACGATCATGCTAACATTAACAAGATGGGGACGTTCCGCACGTATACGTTGAAGGTTTGTGGCAACGATATCCGGTTGGAAAACCTGACGGTGGAAAACTCGTCGGCTCGTATGGGACAGGCTGTATCGCTACATGTGGAGGGCGATCGCTGTGTATTTGTCAACTGCCGGTTTTTAGGACATCAGGATACTATTTACACCGGGCGTGAAAACATGCGCCAGTATTTCCTGAATTGTTATATAGAAGGTACTACCGACTTTATTTTTGGCCCATCAACGGCTTGGTTTGAAGGGTGCGAAATTGTTTGCAAAAGCAATTCGTATATCACTGCGGCCAGTACTCCGGAGAATATTAAATACGGATACATTTTCAATCATTGCAACGTCCATTTTATGGATAGTACCGTTACTGCCGAATTCCTGGGCCGTCCCTGGCGGGCGTATGCCATGGTTTTGTATATGAATTCCAGTCTTCCCAACGGCATAAAACCCATTGGTTGGAATAACTGGGGGAAGGTGGAAAACGAAAAGACTGCCCGTTTCATGGAGTTCAACAATACAGGCACTGGTGCCGAAATTTCAGGCCGCCCGGCCTGGGTTAAACAGCTAAGCAAGAAAGAAGCTGCCGAATATACCGTAGAGAATGTGCTGAAAGGATACGACAATTGGAACCCGACAAAATAAAACCAGAAATATTGATCTCTTTATGAAGAAAATCATCTTGCTTGCAGCCATTTTCATGTCTGTCAGCACAGCTTTCCCCCAGTATGTTTCCAAAGTTTGGGTATCCGATCTTGGTAATGGTAATTACAAAAACCCGGTTCTTTACGCTGATTATTCCGATCCGGATGTATGTCGCGTAGGTAACGATTACTACATGGTGGCATCCTCGTTTTCACATAGCCCAGGCTTGCCCATTTTGCATTCCAACGACATGGTAAACTGGACTGTTATCGGTTATGCCATTCAGCAAATGATACCTGAAGACCGTTTCAGCACGATGCAGCATGGCAACGGTGTGTGGGCTCCGAGTATCCGTTACCACGACAATGAATTTTACATTTATTTGGGCGATCCGGATGCCGGACTCTATATGACCAAAACTGCTGATCCACGAGGTGTCTGGTCGCCACTCATCATGGTAAAAGAAGGCAAAGGGCTGATTGATTGCTGTCCGTTGTGGGACGAAGATGGTCGTGCATACCTGGTTCATGGTTATGCCGGCAGCCGTGCCGGAATGAAAAGTGTGTTGGGTGTTTTTGAAATGAATCCGGAAGGAACAAAAGCCATCTCCCCCGATCGATTGGTTTTCGATGGGCATCCGGTAAATACCACAACCGAAGGGTCGAAATTCTATAAACGTAACGGTTATTACTATATATTTTGCCCTGCAGGTGGTGTGAAGCCGGGTTGGCAATTAGTCTTGCGTTCGAAAAGTGTGTACGGGCCGTATGAAGAGAAACGCGTAATGGAGCAGGGAAAAACCGATATCAACGGGCCGCATCAGGGTGCTTGGGTAGATACGCCCGACGGAAAACAAGACTGGTTTTTCCATTTTCAGGATTTATATGCCTACGGGCGCGCCGTGTTGTTGCAACCCATGAAATGGATAAACGATTGGCCTGTAATGGGCGAGGATAAAGACGGTGACGGTTGCGGTAATCCGGTAGCGGTCTATAAAAAGCCGAATGTGGGCAAAATATATCCTGTTTCCACACCGGTGGAAAGTGATGAGTTTTCTGGCAATACGCTGGGACTTCAGTGGCAATGGCAAGCCAACAGCAATCCGCTGTGGTACTTCCCGAACGGAGTGAAAGGGTATTTGCGTTTGTTTGCCTGGAACCTGATTGGTGATGCTAAGAACCTGTGGGATGCGCCTAACCTGTTGATGCAAAAAATACCTGCACCTGATTTTAAAGCTACCACCAAACTCACTTTCAGTCCGTATAAAAAGGGCGAACGTGCCGGGCTGGTGGTGTTTGGACAGGATTACGGAATCATCACGATCGAAAGCACCGACAAGGGCTTTGTAGTAAATCAATCGAGTTGCAAGAACGCACCGAAGGGAACTGCCGAGACCGTAAATGCGTCGGAGGGAGTCAATAAAAGCACGATCTACTTCCGTGTGGAGGTGAAACAAACCAAAGCGAAAAACAAAGAAAATATCCTGGAGCCAAAGGCTACCTGCACGTTTAGCTATAGTGTGGACGGCGAAAAGTTCATTCCCTTCGGCAATCCGTTTGTGGCTTGGGAAGGCAAATGGGTAGGAGCCAAGGTTGGTGTCTTCTGTCAGCGTCCGGAATGGCTTAACGATTCGGGATATGCCGATTTCGATTGGTTCAGGGTAGAAGCCCTGAAATAATTATCCCCAACATTCGGGTTCTTTCTCCGATTCGGAAGACTCAAAACCTCGCAAAACAAAAGTTTTGCGAGGTTTTTTATTACCCATTATTTCTAGCTTACCGATAACTTTTTCAGAACGGGATAATACCTTTATTTAAAACTGCATTTTAAAGTGCGAATCAATTAAATTAATTTCTTTCAAAAAAAGATTACACAATTGAGTGATAACCGTTTTGTTTCGTATTAATCTATTTAAGGCTGATTTTATCATTAAAGAAAAAACAGAATTATATATGAGAAAATATATTTTAGTTGCTTTTTTGCTTCAATTTCTGGTAGTTGGGGCACAACAAATTGTTATTCCAACTAAATTGCAAGGGGAACATCCCCGGACGCTTACAACCGGATACTCAAAAGAATCAATCAAAGAGCTGATTAAGCATGAAGCTTGGGCAAAAGATCTGTTGGAAAAACTGAAAAAGCGTGTAGATATTTACTGCAATCATCAGGCTACTGATCCGCAGTGGCTGGTTTCGCGTTTGCAAATGTATTGGAACACGCATTGGACTGATGTATATGTAAACAGCGATGTGTTTGCTTATGCCGGTGGATTGAAAGCACCTGCGCCAACTGTTCGTTATACTGGGTCGCGCGCTACAACTACCATTTACGGGCGCCCGAAATTGGAAGATATTACACCGTTTATGGATGATGAGCGTGGATTGTTTTTTATAAACAATTCAAAGGCAAACAAACCGCTTGAATGGGTCGAGCCTGCCAAAACTGGTCGAAATATTGAATCTATCAATCGCGAAATTGTTGGAATAGCGCGAGATGCCGCTTTTCTCTATTGGATTACCGATGAACCAAAATATGCTACTCTGGCACGCGATGTTTTTGATGTGTATATGACTGGGATTTATTATCGCAATGTGCCGGTAGATTTGAATCGCGGCCATCAACAAACCTTGGTTGGAATGACTTCATTTGAAGTGATTCATGAAGATATACTGAACGAACTTATTCCGTTATACGATTTTCTTTATTACGACCTGAAGAAAAACAAGGCTGAAAAAATGAATATTTACGCTACGGCATTTAAAAAATGGGGCGATAATATTATCGATAATGGCGTTCCTCATAATAACTGGAATCTGATTCAGGCAAATTTCATTCTGAATATAGGGCTGATTCTGGAAAATAATGCCAGTTATCCTGATGCCAAAGGCCGTCAGTATTATATTGATTACGTGTTGAACAAATCGAGTATCCGCCAGTGGTCGTTGCCTAAGTTGATTGATTATGGGTTCGATATGAATACCGGTATTTGGTCGGAATGCCCGGGATACAGTATCAATGTGGTGGGCGATTTTGCCAACTTTATCAGCTGGTTTGATGGACAGCTGAATTACGATATACTTCCGCAGCTTCCCATTATTGCCAAAGCGGTGGCAGCTACGCCCCAGTATTTATTTCCCAATATGCGCACGGTTGGATTTGGTGATACACATCCGGAACATTTGCGTCCGGATATTTTTGCCCGTATGGTTTCAAATGCCCAGCGTTACGGAAAAAAAGATCAGGAAAGGCAATTTACGGCTATGTTGAAACTTTTTGATCCGAAATATGCTACTGATACCAAAATATCCCAGACACGTGCCGAAGTCAGTTCGTTCTTCGGAGACAAACCGTTGAAACTCGATCCGGTTGTTCCTGTTGGAAAAATAGAAGATTATGTCAGTCCAACTTTTTGGGAGCCGCGCGTAAGTTGGTTTGTGCAGCGTAATGGTATGGATCTACGAAACAGTTTGATGATTTCTATGAATGGTTCGGAGGGAAACCATATGCATGCGAATGGTATCTCGATGGAACTTTACGGGAAGGGATATGCGCTTGCCCCGGATATGGGTATCGGAGGTGGTTATTTTGCAATGGATTATGCTGAGTTTTATTCGCAGTTCCCCGCTCATAACACCGTTTGCGTGGATGGTATCTCCAGCTATCCAGCCATGAAAAGCAATCATCCCTTTGAGTTGAAAAGCTGTTATCCGGCATCGGGCGTAAAAGCTGGCATTTACAATGGAATTACGTATGCCGATGTTTATTTTCGCGAACCAGAATCGTGTTCCGACCAAACCCGTATGATGAGTATTATTACTACCGGTGTAAAAACGGGGTATTATGTCGATATATTCCGTTCGCAAAAAGCGCAAGGCGGTGATAAAATGCATGACTATTTCTATCATTCTTTAGGTCAGAATTTGTCAATAACAACTAATTCCGGAGACTCTATCCAGTTAAAACCAACCCAAGAACTGGCTTTTGCCGGAGCACATTTATATGGTTATTCGTACCTATACAACCAAAGAAGTGCTTTTATCGATAAAGATATCAAAGCAACATTCACCATGAAAATGCCTGATGGTGACGATATTTCTATGAATATGTGGATGAAAGGTGAAAAGGAACGTGAGATATTTTCCGCTTTGGCGCCAGTTTGTGAGGGGCAAAGTCGAATTCAAGAGATGCCATACACTATTAAAGAAGCCCCTACGCTGACTTTTGTTGCCCGTCAACGCGGCGAAGCCTGGACTCGTCCGTTTGTATCGGTTTTCGAACCAACCTCCAAAAACGAAGGGAGCAATATTGCTTCTGTTTCCTATTTCAATGCTGATAGAGCTTCAACTGACTTCGTTGGTATTAAAGTTGTTTCTAAATTGAACCGAACCGATTATATTTTTTCAAATAGTACGCCAAGTGCTAAAACGGTTTATTAAAATATGGTTTCGCAAGCTGTTTATTCGGTGATTGGTACAGAGGTGAATGGAGATTGTGTCCTGTTTATGGGCAATGGGACTTTGCTGTGTAACAAGAATGTGAAAATAGAGACGGAACAAGTTGGAAATGTAACCCTGGAACTGAAAAATGATGTATGGTACTACACTGCAAGTGTTGATTGTAAGATTACCATACAGGGGAAAGTTTATCAGTTAAAGGCAGCGGAGTATAAAAAAATAACCCTTGGTTGAATGGAAAAGAACAATTAGTAGATGATAGATAAATTTAGTTTTTAAGTCTTGGTAAGAGTTTATTAAAACCTGTTCACTACTGATTGAATAGAAAAATTGATTTGTAAAACGTTAAATATAAACGGGATGAGCTTATTTTAGTTATGAATGAGCTTCTTTTGTTTATATCGCATAACTTATGTTTTTTAGTTTGAACGAATAAAAGCTTCACCTAAATTGCTATATTTGCGTATATATTGCCGGTATGCTCCCGACTGTAAACTAAATCTCTGTTTTAATGGCAAAGTCTCATTTAAAATATCTTCTAGTATACTTCATTTGTGTTTTGTCACTCTTTGCGAACGCGCAATCATACACTTTTCGTCCATTGACAATGGATAACGGGCTTTCCAACTTTGTAGTGAACTGTTTTTATAAAGATTCGGTTGGATTCATTTGGATTGGCACAGACAATTGCCTGGATCGTTACGATGGTGTTGTTGTCCGTCACTATCCTTTTCCTGTTGGCGATATCAATAAAAAGCGGGTCATGGCAATTTCCGAATCTACCAGTGGGCAACTGTTTGCCGGAAATGGCATTGGATTGTGGAAACTAAATAAAAATACGGGTACCATGGAGCTGGTTAAGCCTGAGATTATAGATTGTAGTGTAAATGCTTTGCAGTGGAATTCGAAACGTCGTGAGCTATATATTGGCACAATGAAGGGCTTATTTGTTTTGACTGAAAATAATCAGATTCAACATATAGTTCCGCAGAATAATATGCTCTCTCCGGGCAATCGCATAACCGGAATTGCTATTGATGGTGCCGGAATTGTCTGGCTAGCCACTCGTAAAGGGCTTTGTTCGTTTAATCCAGTAAATAAAAAAACAGCAGTCTACGAATTTAAATCAGTCCATCCGGATTTGAATGTCTTTCATAAAATTACATGCATAGGAAAAAGCCTGTATATGGGTACTCCCAATGCCGGGATCGTATGTTATGATATTTCCGCATCCAGATTCTCAACGTTTACTGATGTTGGCTCCGACATAATAACCGATATCTCCAGTGATGGAAAAGATCAAATTTATGTTGCGACCGATGGCAATGGAGTTCATTTCCTGTCTCATAAAACTAAGCAGATTATCCAGTCCATACGCTATTCTCCGAATCAAAAAACGGGCATTCGCTCCAACTCGGTGTATTCATTGCTGGTTGACCGAAATGGAAATGTATGGATTGGGTTTTATCAGGCCGGACTTGATTATAGCCTGTATCAGAATAAATTATTTCATACCTATAGCTTCCCTCCGTATTTCGACTCTAAGGATTTGCCGGTAAGAACCTTCCTAATCAGGGAAAAAGAGAAGCTCATAGGAACACGCGAAGGTTTATTCTATATCCAGGAAGAGAAAAGGGCTGTGCATAGCTTTACTAAAAGCGAACTCCGGTCTAATCTGATTTTATCACTGTGCTATCATAAAGGCGAATATTATATAGGAACTTATGGTGGCGGGGCTTCTGTCCTTAATCCGCAAACTATGCGTATCCGCCCTTTGGGTACAGACAATACATTGTTGAAAGGACATGTTTTTCATTTTGAAGAAGATGCGCAGGGCGTGTTGTGGATTGCTACTTCGGGAGGATTATTTTCGTATGAAAAAGAGAAAAATGAATTGAAATCCTTTACAGTATCCAATTCTCAGTTATTACCCGGAAATGTATTTTATGTGTTTTTTGATAGCACTAAAAAAGGTTGGATTGCCACAGAAAGTGGTCTTTGCATTTACGATCCATTCACAAAGAATATTCAATCCAATGTTTTTCCTAAAAACTTCTTTAATACCGAAATAATCAAGGTTATTCACGAAGATTCCGGTCATAAGCTTTTCTTTTGTCCTGATAAAGGGAATATATTTGTTTCGGATTTAAACATGAAGAATTATTCGCAGTTGGAAATGACCAAGCGATTTCAGGGCAGGATATTCTTGTCTGTATTGGAAGATAAAAATCGCCATTATTGGTTTGGCAGTGATAATGGGTTATTGGCTATGACGGGTAAAGATGATTCTTATTACAGCTTGGGCTTTACCGATGGTATTCCTGATCCGGTATTTAATGCCAATGCTGCATTTATGGATCCAACCGGGACATTATGGTTTGGCAATGCAAAAGGGCTTCTGGAGGTAGATCCAACGCAAATAAAGTTTTCCAAACGTACGAATTTTTCGGTGGTATTTACTGATTTACAGGTTAACGGAGATAAACTTGATGTGTACGGACAAGAAAAATTTGATACGCATCAAAAAATTGATTTACGTTACAATCAAAATAATTTAAATATCCGGTTTGTAAGTTTGTTGTATACCAATCCGGCAGCGGTAGTTTATGAATATAAACTGGAAGGGAAAGATAAAGAATGGCAAATCCTCCCGGGTGGAAAAAATGAAGTATCGTATTCAAATTTGTCTTCTGGCAATTATGTTTTTCGGGTACGTCTGCAAGGAGATAATGAGTCGGAAGCACAATTGAAATTCAGAATTCATTCTTACTTTACGTGGGTTTTTTGGGTAATACTGATAGTAGCTTTGGTTACGACTTATGTTTATAGAAGCAGGTTTGTTCATATTTATAAGCGACTCTTGACGGATAAAGATGGAAGCGTTGGCTATAAAGAAAGAATAGATACGGAAATTGATGGTGAAAAATCCGAAGAAAAATATAAATTCGCCAAGTTATCCGATGAAGAATGTAAGCAAATCTGCGAAAAACTCTATGCATATCTAGCACAAGAAAAGCCGTACACAAATCCGGATTTAAAAATAGTTGACTTGGCACAAGCTATTCATACATCTTCGCACACGCTATCCTACATATTTAATCAATATCTGACTAAAAACTACTACGATTTTATTAATGAATACAGGGTGAAGGAATTTCAGCGGCGCGTATCCGATGTTGACAGTTCCAAATATACCCTCATCGCTTTGTCCGAACAATGCGGGTTCGGTTCCCGTGCATCATTTTTCCGTTCATTTAAGAGAATGACCGGTATTACGCCCAATGAATACATCCGAAATATTGGACGGTACGTTAAGGATGCGGATACAGAAGATGAATAAGAGTTTGTTTTTGATCAAATAATCTCATATAATTATTTGAGACTCGACTTGTTGTTATGAACTTATTTGATAATCAGCAATATAAAAATATGTTGTCTCCCAAAATGGGTTGAGATAAAGTAAGCACTTGTTTTAACCATGTCCTTTTCTGTTTAGTCTATATTTGCACAATCGAATCTTATCGTTTGAGCAAATATTATGAAAATCACAACTACAAATGCCCCGGATGCAACTAAGTCATCTGAATGTATAATTACTCAATCCTATGAGGAATTATATCCGTTTATTTTAAACTACATCGCTTATAAGATCAATAGTCGTTATGAAGCCGAGGATCTTACCCAAGATGTATTTGTTCGTGTGTTAGACTATAAACAAATGTTGAGAGAAGAAACTGTAAAGTCTTTTCTTTTTACAATAGCCCGCAATATAGTTACAGACTATCTTCGCCGTCACTATAAAAAACAAGAAGTTTCAGCCAATATGTTTGAGTTTATGGAAGAATCGGTCAACGATACAGAAAGTAACCTTCATGCAAAAGAACTTCTTCGCCTGGAATCCACCAAACTGCAGACTTTCTCACCACAACGCAAAATGGTATATTCATTATGCCGGTACGAAGATTTCTCCGTGAATGAAGTTTCAGAAACCCTGCAAATAAGCCGTCGAACGGTGGAAAATCATCTACTGGCTGGCCGAAAGATGATGCGGGAATATCTAAGGCAATGTATATAGAACTAAAAAAACAATTTTTATAGTAAGTGTTTTCTTTTTATTATACGTATCAATACAAGATATATTTATCTATTTTGTATCAAACAGCATTGATATTTTTATTTATTATGCTATTTATTCACTAAAAATCTAATTATTATGCAATTAAAGCAGTGCTTTTGGATGGAAAAATTTCTATCGTTAAAAAGAAAGATGATGCTTTTACTTTTTCTTGGAGTTTCATTTGGTGCCTTTGCACAAAGTGTATTGACCGGAAAAGTAATTGATCAAACAGGTGAGCCCATTATTGGGGCTAGTGTTAAAGTAAAAGAGTCATCAGCTGGAACTATTACTGATGTATCTGGTCAATTTAAACTCAATCTTACAGGTAAAGAAACGTTAGTTGTTTCATATATCGGTTATCTTAAGCAAGAGATCCCAGTAAATGGAAAAACTAGTATCTCAATTAAATTAGTTGAAGATCAAAAAGCACTTGATGAAGTAGTTGTAGTAGGTTATGGAACACAAAAGAAAACTACACTTACTGGGGCTGTAACTCAAATTAGTGGAGATGCTGCTTTAAAGGGTAAAGCAACTACTAGCGTTGCCGCAGCATTACAAGGTGAAATTCCTGGTTTGACTGTAACGAGAACATCTTCACGTCCAGGTAATGAGGGTTTAAGTATTCAACTTCGAGGTGGAATATCTGTTAATACAGTAAGCCCTATGATTGTAATTGATGGTATTGATTCTTATCAGTGGGAATTATCGCAATTAAATCCGAGTGATATTGAGAATGTATCGGTATTGAAAGATGCGGCTGCATCTATTTATGGTACTCGTGCTGCTGGTGGTGTAATCTTGATTACTACCAAACGCGGCAAAGAAGGCAAACTGAAAGTAAGCTATAGCGGAAGTGGACATATGAATTACGAAGGGAAACGCTTTCCTGTAGCAACGGGTCAACAATGGGCTCAAATGAACATTCTTACAAATTCAAATGACGCTGTTGCTTCTGGTTCTCAAAACAACTATTGGTTGTTTACTGAAGACATGTATAAAAACATGGCAAATGGTGTTGCTCAGATGGCTATTCTTTCCAATGGATTGAAGATACAACTAGATCCATTAAATCCGACTGCAAATCAATTTGATGATGTATATGGTACAACTTATGGGCAATCACATAATATCTCTATATCAGGAGGTAATGAAAAACTAAGAACAATGACTTCTTTGGGTTATGCAGATGATCGTTCTTTGGTAAAAGTGGTATTAGACGGAACCAAAAAATATAATTTTCGTACAAACCTGGATTATACGGTTAACAATTGGATTAAAACAGAAGGCAATTTTTCATTCGACAGGCGTTTGGTAAGTACTCCGACAAACGGCATTGGGCTAGGTCTTCAGGATATGTTTATATTCCCTATGTATAATCCGCAAGGACAATTTTATGATGGCTTTGGTTCTAATAATATATTGGCAAAGCTTACACAGGGAGGTCGTACAAATAGTACAGAGTCTATATTGCGTTTAGGAGGAAAGGTAACGTTGGATATGGGATTTGTCAAAGCATTAAAAGGATTAACGTTTACTGCGAATGCTAATATCAAAGACAGAAAAGGATGGAAAGTTGAACGTGGAACTACTGTGACTATGTATGACTGGGCCGGAGAATACAAATTAGCAAATAATATATACTTTCAAACAAAACCAACTGATACCTATGTGACTGACACTTATGGTAATGATCTTTATCAATCGTACGGTGTGTTCGGAAATTATGACAGAAAAATTGAAAAACACCATTTTGCTTTAATGGGTGGTGTAACTTCAGAAACAAGCCAAAATACAAGTTTGTGGGCTAAGCGTATTAATATGTCGAATGATCTGTTGGATGCCTTGAATACAGGTGATGCATCAAACAATCCTACAAACGGAGGAGGTGCCAATGCATGGGGATTAATTTCATATCTAGGACGTTTTAACTATGATTTTGATGAAACCTATCTTTTAGAGGTTACATACCGTTCTGATGGTTCATCCAAGCTGGCATCACAGTATCGTTGGGCAAATTTTGGTAGTGCCTTAGCTGCAATCCGACTAAATCAATTTAGTTTTATTAAGAATTTGAATGTGTTTGATAATCTGAAGTTGCGCGCTTCCTATGGTGAGACTGGATCATTGTCTGGAATTGGTCAATATGATTATATTTCTGGAATATCTACTGGAACGACAGTATTTGGAACTACTCCTTCACAGTTTGCTACTTCTTGGGTAAGTAGTATGACAAGTTCAACTCGTACTTGGGAAAGAGTGGCCAATACTAATTTTGGTGTTGATTTTACTATTCTTAATAATAGACTAACAGGACAGTTCGACTATTTCAACCGACTCAATAAAGGTATGTTAATTCAAGTGGGTTATCCATCAACTCTTGGAGCCACTGCACCTTATACTAATGACGGAAATTTTACAGCCAAAGGGTTTGAGGCAATGCTTCAATGGAAAGATAAAATAGGAAAAGATTTTCAATATAGTGTAGGAGTCTCTTTGGCAGATGCGCGGACAAATGTTACAGACTATCCGGGAAAAACTGCAATAAATGCTGGATCTAATTCAATTATTCAGGGTAAGCCATTGAATGCAATCTATGTTTACAAAACAAACGGATATTTGCAGAATGAGACTGATGTGACAAATTACTATTCAACTATAAATGCAACAGGAACACTGGCACCGACTAACGGAACTACTAATCGCTTGACTCCGGGCTGTGTACGTAAAGTGGATTTGAATAATGATGGGAAGATTACAACAGCCGATTTGAGCTATTATGGGGATGCTAATGCACACTATACATTTGGTATTAACCTAGGAGCTTCTTACAAAGGATTTGATTTCTCTTGTTTTATACAAGGAGTGGCTAAGCAAAATATAGTACGTACTGGGGTAATGTCTTATCCATTCAGTGCTGGTTGGATGAATCAAAATGCAGTATTTTTGAATAACACCTGGACTACTGATAATACTAATGCTCGCTGGCCGTTAATGAGCCGCAATGGTAGCCGTAATGCTTGGAATTATTCACAGACAAATGATATAAATGTGATCAATGCTTCGTATGCAAGGTGTAAATCAATGGTGTTGGGATATACCTTGCCAAAGAAAATTGTTAATAAAATCGGCCTGACTAATTTACGTGCATGGGTTTCTGGTGACAATTTATTTGAATTTGCTAATATTGCAGATGGATTTGATCCGGAAACGCAATCGGGTATAAATCAGGGCAATGTAGATGTGTACGCACGTACTTTATCAGTGGGTGTTGATGTTTCGTTTTAATTAATTCTTAAATTTGGTAATATGAAAATTAGAAATTTAATATTTGGAGGAATTCTCTCTCTTAGCGGAGTGCTAATCAGTTGCAATAGTTTTTTGGATCAAATTCCTCAAGATTATGTAAGTTCAGCTGTCTATTTCAAAACTCCTGCTCAGTTTCAGGCAGCTGCCAATGCCCTGCATACCAATGTATATGGTTGGGGTGGAAATAATACTTTTGCAATCAATTTTGATAATGGAAGTGATATAAGTGGATATACAACTGCAGAAGCATCAGGTACAAATGTTGTAGGTACTGATGATGGTTACTATAATCAGGCTTATAGTTGGCTTCGACAAATTAATATATTGATTGGGAAATCAAAAAGTTATAAAACTCCTAGTGAAATTGCCGCTCCTGTAGGCCAGGCCTATTTCTTCCGTGCATGGCAACATTTCTTTTTGTTGAAGCGTTTCGGAGGTGTGGCTATTTCAAATTATGTTCCGGATGTAAGTTCTGGTTTGTTAAATGCTCCTCGTGCATCTCGTTATCAGGTAATGGATCAAATCGTCAATGATCTGGATAGCGCCATACTATTGCTGAACTCTGCAAATGTAACAAAGGCCACAACCAATAATGATGGGCATGTTACGTTAGAAGCAGCAAAGGCATTTAAAGCACGTGTGTGCTTATTTGAAGGAACGTGGGAAAAATATGTAGGAACTAGTACTGATGGAGATGGTAAAACTTCAGGTGCAGGTTCAGTCGGATATAGTCCTACCAAATATACAGAGTATTTGAATATGGCTAAATCATTATCGAAAGAAATTATTGATGGTGGTAAATTTTCATTGTGGAATGGTGTAGCTTCGGCAACAGTGGGAAGTGTTGCAAATAAAGCAATGTATGCCAATACTAGTTATTATTACCTTTTTAATTTAGAGGATGCAGCTTCGAATCCAAATGCTCTAACTAAAGCTTCTAATAATGAGCCGATTTATCGTTCTGTATATGATTTTACATATAGAAAAGGGAATACCAATCTTACACATTCAGCTCCTGCAACTCCATCACGAAAATATATGGATATGTGTTTATGTACTGATGGTTTACCTGTGCAGTACTCTCCATTATTTCATGGGTATGCAACTTTGACTTCAGAATATGATAATCGTGATTACCGCCTAACTTCATGTATTAAAAAACCTGGGGCGTGGTATTGGGGATATTCAACCACTGGGGCTAATTATGCGGCTGATATAACTGCATTGCCTGCAGTTACCTATAGATACTACCCTACGCTGGGTGGTGGTGGTGGATACACTAGTCGTAAATTTTGCTCAGAAAATAGTGCTAGAGCGGATTATACTGAATCTCCAGATTACTATCAAATTCGTTATGCTGAAATATTGTTGATTTATGCAGAAGCAACAGCAGAACTAAATGGCGGTGATGTTTCGGATGCTGATTTGAATTATTCTGTAAATCTAATTCGAGCACGTTCAGGAGTAGCTCCTCTAACACATGCATTAATTGCTCCTTATCCAGCACTTACAATTTTAGGTGAGATTCGTAGAGAAAGAGCTATTGAACTTGAGGGTGAAGGATATCGTATTTCGGATCTTTGTCGTTGGGGGATTGCAGAGCAAGAAATGTCGGGGAAACCTACTTGTGGAGTGTATTTGACTTATGGAGGTGTAAACACAGAATATTCGACTGCAACGAATCCGAATACGGGTAAACCAGTTTTAACTCCAGGAGCATATTCAGCAACAACTATCGTGCAAGCTGATTTCCAACAATCTTCGTACGCAGGAATTTCTCCAGTAAAAGCCGGAGCTGTAATTTCGGAAGTGGCTAATAATCGTATATTTGTGCGTAAGAATTATTTACAGCCGATAGGAACTAATCAAATTGCATTAAATCCTAGTTTGAAACAAAATCCAAGTTGGTAAATCAACGTTTTTAGATTTTTATATTGATTGTTTTAGCGAGATTGCAAAATTTGCAATCTCGTTATTTTTAATCATTAACTACAGGGTATGTATGTTTCTCATAACCATACTCAATTGTTGTATAATTAAAAAAAACGATTATATGCCAATGATTCTTTCTTCACAATAAGAGAAAGTTCGATTTCCAATAGGAAGAATGCCTATACCACTTGGAGCTGACCTTGTTCCAAGTGGAAAAATACCTGTTCTAACTGGAAGAATAAGTATTTCAACAGGAACAGGCACAATTTCAACGGGAAGAATACCTATTCCATTTGGAGTAGACTTTGTTCCGAGTGGAAAAATACTTGTTCTAATTGGAAGAATAGGTATTTCAGTAGGAACAGGCACAATTCCAACAGTAAGAATACCTATTCCATTTGGAGTAGACCTTGTTCCAAGTGGAAAAATACTTGTTCTAATTGGAAGAATAAGTATTTCAACAGGAACAGGCACAATTCTAACAGGAATAATACCTATTCCGTTTGGAGCAGGTCTTGTTCCTTTTAGATAGTACCGTATTATGTCTTTGTAACCTCAAGCCCTTATGGGGAATTATTAATAACTCAATCTAAAATTAAATCTTATGAGAAGAATTAAAGTGATACTTGATTTTATCAAGTTGACTGTTGCGGCAAAAATTTCTTTTTACCGTAATGTAATTGTAAAATTAACCGGGAATGTAACATTTCCAAATCCCGATGAGCCATTGGAAAACGCTCGAATGGCTGTTGATAAATTGGAAGCAGCCCAGCTAGCGGCTAAAGACGGTGGACATACTGCGAGATCGGCTATGCATGATGCAGAAGAAGAGGCGGATAAAGAGTTTCGCATCTTGGCAGCTTATGTAGATAGAATAGCAGCCGGAGATGAAACAACTATTCTAAGCAGTGGATTCCATATCTCGAAACAACCTTCGATAGCTCAAAAACCTGAATTGTCTGTTGACAAAGGAGATAACTCTGGTTCGGTATGGTTGGTGGCACGTGCAGTAGACAAAGCCGGTGCATACATTTGGCAATATGCTAAAGATACATTGCCTGCAACTGATGCAGAATGGTTGACTGCAGGACATACCACGCAATCGTATTTTCAACTTACAGGCCTTACGGTGGCTGCAAAATATTATTTTCGCATAGCTGCCATAACTCCTGATGGCTTGACCGATTATACTACGGCTATTATGAAGGTAGTGGCATAAGTAAATCAACAAACTGGAAATAGTAATGGCATAGAAGGGAATGCATATTGCTATTTCTTTTTTCATTCTAATTCTTCGGTCGGAAAACGGATTCGTTCTCTGACTGATTTTATTGTTGAATAGTAGCAAATTGCAAAATGGAAGAAAAAAATACTATTTTCGATTGAGCATTTTATGGTAACTTTACGTATTTGATGATAACTGAATTCGCAATGCTTACAGTAATTCAATATTGTCGGCACATAAATTTGAATTGAATATACAAATCGGGTTATTTTGCATTTTTGGTGCCTCATAACTTAAAAAATAATTATGAAATAATTGAAAGATATGGATAGATTATTTTTCGGCATACAAAGAACATGTTGTATTTTAATGTTGACTTTTTTGTCAGCACATATAAATGCTGCGGAATGGCAGTGGTCAGTGAATATCCATAACGTAGTTTCTTCGGAGACCAATGGCCATCCGCGTGCATTTTTGTGGATTCCACCTGATTGTAAACAAGTGCGTGCCGTTATTGTGGGTCATCACAATATGTTGGAGGAAGGTATTTTGGAGCATTCAGGGTTTCGGAAGAAAATGGCTCAGCTGGGTATTGCTGAAATATGGATTACACCGGGACTTGATCAGGTTTGGGATCCGAAAACGAATATTCAAACTACTTTTAATCAAATGCTGGATTCTTTGGCTATGGTTTCGGGTTATACAGAATTGAAATACGCTCCGGTTATACCTATGGGACATTCGGCTATGGCCACTTTCCCCTGGAACTTTGCAGCTCAAAATAACGAACGGACGTTGGCTGTTCTTTCGGTGCACGGCGATGCACCCTCAACGAACCTGACAGGTTACGGTCGGCCTAATCTTGATTGGAGCAAGCTTTCTATTGATGGCATTCCGGGACTAATGGTAGAAGGTGAATATGAATGGTGGGAAGCGCGTGTTCAACCAGCATTAAATTATAAAAAGGCTCATCCAAAATCATGTATTTCTTTTTTATGCGATGCAGGTCGCGGGCATTTTGATTTCTCGGATCAATTGGTGGAATATCTGGGCATGTTTATCGAAAAGGCAGCAAAATATCGTCTGCCGGAATCTTCACCGCTCAATGCACCTGTCAAATTAATTCCGGTTAATCCTGAAAAGGGATGGTTGGCAGAGCGTTGGCATAAAGACAGTATCCCCACTGCACAAGCAGCTTCATTTAAAGCCTATAAAGGGAATCGGGATAATGCATTTTGGTATTTTGATAAGGAAATAGCTCAAAAGGCGGAAGCGATTTATGTAGGCCAGCGAGGGAAAGCTAAACAATGTATAGGATATAGCCGTGGGAATGACTTAGTACCATTCCAAGCAAAACACTTTTACGGGTATGTTCCAAAATTTGAGCCGGAACCGGACGGACTTACCTTTCATTTGTCGCCGGTATTTCTGGATAGTTTGCATACAAAACTCGTAGATAAACATGCAACAACGAAAACACGGATATCGCGGATATGTGGTCCTGTGGAAAAAGTTAATGATACGACTTTCACTGTTCGGTTTTATCGTATGGGCTTGAACAATCCCAGGCGTACGGCAGATATTTGTTTGATGGCTGCAAATGATGGCGATAAAATATACAAAAGCAGTGTTCAGCAATTGTTACTGCATATTCCATACAGAAACAAAGAAGGGTTGGGACAACAAATTAGTTTTGACTCTATTCCGGATATCAAACAATCGCAAAAGTCAATAACTTTACATGCTGCTGCCAGCAGTGGGATGCCCGTTTATTTTTATGTGCAAGAAGGTCCGGCAGAAGAGAAAGATGGGAAACTGGTGCTGACGGATATTCCCCCAAGGTCGAAATTTCCGATAAAAGTAACTATTGTAGCCTGGCAATTCGGTCGAAGTATTGAGCCAAAGGTCCAGACTGCAGAACCGGTCAGTAGAGTATTTTACATTCACTAAAAAGGACAGCAGAAAATTACAATGAAAAAAACGATTTTATTATTTTTATTTTGCGGATTGATGAAGCTGGCCAATGCCCAGCAGATAATCGTGTTTCCAGCATCAGACAGTATTCCTCATAATAATGATTTCACGGTTAAGGTGCGTGTACCGGGTGGGAAATGGATTGATTTGTATGAATATCAGGCCTTGGTAGATATGCATCAGGTTCGGACCAGTTCTATGGTCAATTTCGATTTCGAAGGAACTGTTGAGTTTTCGATAACCTACAACCGGGGTAAAGTCCGGTCTGCCCGTATCCGTCCCACGTCTTTTGGGTTTCAACCCCAAATAAAAGGCAACACGCTCACATTTCTGTTGTCCAAGCCGTGTAATCTTTCGGTCGAGGTGAATGGAGATATCTTTCATAATCTGCAGATTTTCACTAATGAGCCGGAAAAAAACAAACCCAATCCGAATGATACCGCTGTGATTTATTTGGGTCCGGGTTTTCATAAGGTAAAAGGTGATATATTGAAAATTCCTTCAGGAAAAACCCTTTATCTGGCAGGGGGTGCCGTGTTGAATGCTTCAATTAGCTGCGATCGTGTACAGGATGTGCACATTTGCGGGAGAGGAATAGTTTATAAATCAGTAGATGGCGTGGGAGTAAATTTCTCGGATAATGTTCTGATTGAAGATCTTGTTTTTCTGAATCCGTCGCATTATACCGTTTGTAGCGGTCAATCCACCAACATCAGGATAAAGAATATCCGCTCCTTTAGTGCCAAAGGCTGGGGCGATGGCATTGATTTGTTTTGTAATGATCATGTGTTGATTGAAGGTGTCTTTATGCGTAATTCCGACGATTGTATTGCTATTTATGGACATCGTTGGAATTTCTACGGCGATTGCAGGAATATTCTGGTGCGCAATGCTACTTTATGGGCTGATGTGGCGCACCCGATTCTTATCGGCACACACGGTAACCCGGAACCGGGCAAGTCGGAAGTGCTTGAAAATATGAAATTTGAAAATGTTGATATATTGAATCAGGATGAACCTCAGATTGATTACCAGGGCTGTATGTCGATCAATGTATCTGACGAAAACCTGGCCCGGAATATCATTTTTGAGAATATACGTGTTGAGGATTTTGAACAAGGTCAACTGCTGAACCTTCGTGTTACTTTTAATAAAAAATACGCCAAAGCGCCGGGTCGTGGCATTGAAAATGTGTTGTTTAAGAACATAACATACAATGGGAAAAACAGCAATATATCCATCATCGAAGGATATTCTCCCGAACGGGGAATAAAGAATGTGGTATTCGAAAACCTGGTGATTAACGGACAGGAGATTTCGCCCAAAAGCATCAATCCAAAGCACATGAAATACTCCGATTTTGCCCGCATTTACGAGGGATTGTATGTTGAAGGGATCGAATATAAGAGTTCAGGTAATGGAATGATTAAGTAAAAAACAACTATCGTGAAACGAATTATCATTTTGAATCTGTTATTTATTGCGCTGGTTTCATTTACAGCCACTGCCCAATCGCATTATCCCGGGCAACATGCGGGAAAGTTTGCAATATCAGATAAAGCACCGACACCGGTAACAGCATTCGATATGCAGGATGTGCGTTTGTCGGACAGTCCTTTTAAAGAAAATATGGAACGTAGTAGTCGCTGGATACTTTCGCTGAATGTGAACTCACTTTTGCATGCTTTCCGCACCAATGCCGGAGTTTTTAGCGGACGGGAAGGTGGTTACATGGTTACTCCGAAACTGGGAGGTTGGGAATCGTTGGATTGCGACTTACGTGGTCATACCACCGGTCATGTGCTTTCGGCACTTGCCATGTTCTATGGTACAACCGGCGAAGAGACATACAAACTGAAAGCTGATAGTTTGGTTAAAGGGTTGGATGAAGTACAAACCGCATTGAATCAGGGTGGTTACCTGAGTGCTTTTCCGCAAAATCTGATTGACCGTGCTATTGATGGTCAGAGTGTCTGGGCTCCCTGGTATACGTTGCATAAAATATTTGCAGGATTGATTGACCAATACCTGTATTGTGATAATAAACAAGCTTTGGATATTGCCGTGAAAATGTCCGGGTGGGCATATAATAAGCTAAAACCGCTTGCCGAAGCACAGCGTGCCCAAATGTTGAAAAATGAGTTTGGTGGCATGAACGATGCATTTTATAACCTATATGCCATTACAGGAAATGTGAATGATAAATGGTTGGCTGAATTCTTTTATCACAACGAAGCGTTAGATCCGTTGAAACAGCACGTGGATAATCTGAATGGCAAACATGCAAACACCAATATTCCGAAATTAATTGGACTGGTGCGCGAGAATGAATTGCAAGAGAATGTAACGAACCTGGAAACGGCCGATTTTTTCTGGAATACCGTGGTAAATCATCATGCCTATTGTACGGGTAGTAATAGTGATAAAGAGCATTTTTTCTTGCCAGATCATCAATCCGAGCATTTAACCGGCTATACCGGAGAATCGTGTAATGTTTATAATATGCTGAAATTGACACGTCATTTGTTTTGTGCAAATCCTCAGGTGAAATATGCCGATTATTACGAAAGGGCCTTGTACAATCATATACTTGGTCAGCAGGATGATAAAACCGGTATGGTTGCCTATTTCCTTCCCATGTTGTCAGGAGCCCACAAGCTGTATAGTACAGCCGATAGTTCGTTTTGGTGTTGCGTAGGAACTGGTTTTGAAAATCAGGCAAAATATGGAGAGGCCATCTATTACAGAAACAAAAAAGGCTTGATTGTTAATTTGTTTATTCCTTCGGTTTTGACATGGAAAGATCAAAACATTGTGCTCAAACAGGAAACGAAATTTCCCGAAAACGGTAAAACGACCTTGACCATTGAAAAAAGCAATAATGCAGAACTGACAATTGCACTACGTTATCCGACTTGGGCTATTTGGGGCGTCGATGTAAAGGTTAACAATAAAAAACTCCGTGTAAATCAGAACCCCGGAAGTTATATTGAGATAAACAGAAGCTGGAAAGCAGGGGATAAAATTGAAGTGAATTACGCGATGAAACTTCATTTGGTGGCTACGCCCGACAATCCGAAGAAAGCGGCAGTTGCTTATGGTCCGATCATTCTGGCCGGCGAAATGGGAACGGAGGGAATGGAAAAACCGGCTCCATACTCCAATCCGAAATTGTATAACGATTACTATACCTACAATTTCAATGTGCCGGCTGATTTAGTTCATTCGCTTAAGCTGGAACCTTTCGATTTGGAAAAACAAATTCTTCCTGTGAAGGGCAATGCTAAACTGACTTTTCAAACTAAAAAAGAAGGTGTGGTACTTGAACCTCTATATTGTATCCACCGTCAGCGTTATGTAGTGTATTGGGATTTAAAATAAAATTCAATGGAAATTAGGAAAAGAAATTTTACATTGTTATTTGCCGCCTGTTTGTCGGTGGTGCAAATTGCTGCCCGGAAACGGGATTTGAACATAACTGTGGCCGCCAGTGAGCTGGTGGCTCGTGAATGGCATGTGGCAAAGTCAGGGCGTGATACGGGCAATGGCAGTGCGAAAAGTCCGTTTCTCACAATCGGTCGTGCAGCACAGGCGGCAGCACCGGGCGATAAAGTGATGATTCATGCCGGAACCTATCGAGAGCAAGTCATATTGCCCCGGGGTGGTACTTCCGAGGATACCCGCATTTCTTTCATGGCAGCTCGCGGTGAATCTGTGTCTGTGAAAGGTTCGGAGGTAATCAACTCGTGGAAATCGCTGGGCAATGACATATGGCAGGCTGATGTACCGGATTCGAAATTTGGTGTTTTCAATCCGTTTGACTTAATGGTGAAAGAATCAAAAGCGCATCTCGGTGAGATATATGTGGATGGGATACCTTATCAGGAGGCCTTGTCGGAGGAAGCTCTCAAAGCCCAACCGGGAAGATGGTTTGCATTAACGGTAAACAGTATGACACGAATTCTTGTGAACTTTGGAAAAATAGATCCGGCAAAGAAACAGGTAGAGATGAATGTTCGTCCGGCGGCTTTTATTCCCGGAAAGCAAGGCGTGAATTATATTAGCATTGATCATATTGACGTTTCGCAAGTTGCGAGTGGTTATGCCTCGATTGATACAGGCCAGCCAGGAGCTATCTCCACAGGCGGAGGCACTCACTGGATCATTCAAAATTGCAGGATCACGAACGCTAAATGTGTTGCCATTTCGCTAAATCAACCCGGAGGCCATGATCTTAAACGCAATATCCCTACTAATCCGGCCTTTGGTGAATTTGAGGACATTTCGTCAGCAGGACATCATATTGTTCGCAACAACTTGATCCAACGATGTGGCCAGGCAGGTATCTTTAGTCTTGTTCATGGTACTGTAAGCGAAATATACGGGAATCAGATTGAAGATATAACCGGTGTTGAGGGGTTGGAGGGTAATGATGTGTGCGGCATCCGCCTCGCTGTGGTAGTTGATGCAATAATTCGCAACAACCTCATTCGCCGTGTGCACAATGGTTCCGGCATTTTTATGGGACCCCTTTATCAAGGCGTACGCATTTCAGAAAATATTATTACAGGAATTTCGGGCAGTCCGATGTACTTTTATCGCAGCCACGGACTTGCACTTATCGACAACAACGTGATTGAGGGTTCGATGGGTAAAGGTGTTGAACTACATGGTGCGGAGGCCAATGTGTTTGCACAGAACCTGTTTGCCAACTGTATTTTCAGCAACGAACCGCTTCCAGCCCGTGAGGCTTCGGGTACAATCAACTACTTGTCGCATTCGCTTGTTACGAAGCAAACAATTCCGGCTACGATATTGGACAATAGATGGTTCGCAAATGTTTTTGTGAACAAAGGCATCGAAAATTTGCCAAAGGAACATGGTGAATCGGATTATAATGCTTTTCTGGGAGGTGCTGCTAAAAGTAGCTGGGGCGATGTGCATAGCAAAGTTGTTGCAAGCAATGGTGGATTTGAATTAATGTCTACACTCGGAGGGATACAGCTCAATTTTGACCTGACAGCTTTGCCTGAAATTGCAGCCCCGATCATTGACGCTGAATTTATAGGCCGGTTTGCCTTGAGCCAAAGCATTGAAACCCCCGCTGGCAAACCGATTACCCTCAATGCAGATTTTTTCGGAAATAGTATTAATGATAGAAAAGGTATAGTGGGTCCATTCCTGAAATTTCCAAAACAGGATAGTAAAAGTGCTCAATTGTTTAACTGTGAAATAAAGAAGGAGGCGAAAAAATGAATGTCAATTTCATAAAAAATATAGTAGGAACGGTATTGTTTTTCGTGCTGTCAATGCCGCTATTTTCCCAGAATATCAAGCCGTATCCGGTTCAGGCGTATCATCCGGCTCCGTTTGTACATCCGGGTCTTCTTCACAGGGCCGGTGATCTTCAGCGCATAAAAGAAATGGTAGCGGCTGGGCAAGAACCCTGGAAAAGCGGTTTTGAGAAGCTGGCTGCTCATCCACAATCGAGTGCCGATTGGAAAGCTCATCCGCAAGTGCACGTTGAACGGACCTTACTTGCCGGACATAGCAAAGGAATCGGAGATTTGGAGAAAGATGTCTGTGCGGCATATCAAAATGCCTTGATGTGGTGCATTACCGGAAACGAAGCGCATGCTGTCAAAGCCATTGAAATTATTAATGCCTGGTCATCAACCCTGAAAGTATTTGATGGAACTGATGTTGAATTGGGGGCCGGCTTATGTGGTTTTAAGCTAGCGAATGCGGCTGAAATCATGCGCTGCACTTATCCTGCATGGTCTCCTGCGGAGATTAAGCAATGTCAGGCAATGTTTATGAACGTTTTTTATCCGCCTATCCAAAACTTTGCACTTTGGGCACACGGTAATTGGGATCTTGCCTGCATGAAAGAGATGATGGCAATAGGTGTTTTTTGCGATGATCATGCGCTTTTCGACAAAGCAGTTGATTTTTATTATAAGGGCCCTGGCAATGGCAGTCTTACACATTATATCATCAATGAGAATGGTCAATGTCAGGAAAGTGGAAGAGATCAACCACATTCTCAACTAGGGATCGGTCATCTTTCTGAAATGTGTGAAATAGGTTGGAGTCAGGGGTTGGATATGTATGGTGCTTTCAATAATCGGTTGTTGAAAGGGTTTGAATATACAGCAAAATACAATCTAGGGGAGGAAGTGCCTTTTGAACCTCATACAGATACCAGCGGACGCTTTCCTGCTTCAAAAATTTCTACTAGTGGTAGAGGAAATCTACGTTCTATTTATGAAATGGTTTTGAATCATTATGAAAATAGGGTCAGTTTGGCTGCCGAACAATATAAATATACAAAAATGGCTGCGGATAAACTTCGACCAGAAGGGGCGGGATTTAATGCAGATAATCCGGGATTCGGAACGTTGTTGTTTTCATTGCCGAATAATAAAATTAATTATTAGAGAATAAAGGCAAGTATTGATATTTATTGCTTAAAAGAGAAAGATACGAATAAAAAATATAGCAATGATCATCTATACTATAGTAGTATTGATTATCGTAATAAAAAATGAAATATTATGAATAAAACGCATAAGGTTAAAAATAGGTTGATTATTGATAACTCATATTCCCCCTTTAGGGGGTTAGGTGGCAGCTTTTTTATCTTTCTTTTTTTCTTTTCAATGTTTATTTCTGCTCAAAAAATCAAGCACCCATCGTTAGTTTTTACTCCGGAAAAAATTCAGCAAGCTAAACAGCGTATCAAGTCTGATACCTTGTTTGACGGAGGTTGGAAGGAAATTAAGAAAGTTGTTGATGAAAACTTAAAAAAGAATGATTTGACCAAATGCGATTTTCTGGCTTTGGCATATTTGATGACAGATAATAAAAAATATGCAGAGAAAGTTCGGGATATTCTTGTAAAGACAGTTCGTGGGGCTACCTGGAGTAATAATTCCGAAATGCTAGCTCGTAAACCAGTCTGGCATTCCGATTTGCAACTGGCTCATAAATGCAATATCAGTGCTTTGGCCTACGATGCCATTTACAATATGCTTACGGATGCCGAGCGCAAAGAAATTGCCGCAGGACTGTACAAATTAGGAGTAGAACCTTCGTTGGGCGACTGGTTTCTGGATCCGACACGAATACACTCACTTAACTCAATGGGGCACAACTGGTGGACATCGTGCGTATGCAATGGAGGATTGTTGGCGTTGAGCCTACAAAACGAATTGCCACAAGCCCGTGAAGCCGCTAATAAGCTATACGACCAGCTGCCCGAGTGGTTTGCATTTGCAGGCGACGAATTGCAAAATAAACCCAAAACCTGTGATGTGGCTGGCGGTATGTACGAAAGTGTGAATTATGCCAATTTTGGTATTTCGGAAGCATTGCTCTACCGGTTAAGCTGGCAAAATGCGCACCCCGGCGAAAAACAGAATGAGATACCGGAAATTGCCAATGCCCAAAACTTCTTCATGCAAGTGTGCTATCCACGTACAGGGATTTTGAATAGTGTAAATTTTGGAGATAGTCATAAGAATATTACAGGTGAAAATACTGTGGTTTTGTTGGACGCCTTAGGTGTTAAAGATAAAAATATGTTGTGGTATCTTAATCAGATAGAGCAAAGACAAACTCGTGATGGCTATTTTGCAAGTACTCCAATCGGATTTTTGTACTGGCCGGACACAAAAGCTGTTCCTAAATTACCTGATCTGCCACAGTCGAAATTGTTTGAAGACTTTGGTTGGGCTACCATGCGTACTTCTTGGGAGAAAGATGCTACCATGTTGGCGGTAAAAAGCGGTCATACCTGGAATCATTCACACGCCGACGCCAATTCTTTTATTATTTTTCATAACGGTGTGGATATTATTAAAGAAGCCGGAAACTGTTTTTATCCATTCCCCGAATATAAAGATTATTTCTTCCAAAGTCGGGCGCACAATGTGGTGTTGTTTAATGGCGAAGGACAACCTACGGAACAGCAGTACCATGGTTCCATGCTGGATGGTCATTTGTCGGATTTATTGGATGGTGGTAATATCAAATACATTCTGGCAAACGGCACAGGGCCGGTAGCAAAGAATTTTATCCGCAATTTCCGTAACTTCCTGTGGATTGATAACGTGATTTATATCATGGACGACCTGAAAACCTACAATACCGGTAAATTTGAATGGTTGTGGCATCCGAGTGGCGAGGTGAAAAAGAACGGCTTCGATTTGAATGTCAGAGAGGGAAAATCGGCTGTAGCCATTCGGCCATTGTATCCCGAATGTTTAGCGCCGTCTAACTTCCTACACGATTATCCCGATAATATGTATGTGGAAGAAATTCAGGCACCTGACGAAAAAGATCTGAAAAAGAAAGAAAGCTATTACTCTTTTCATTATCCCAATGAACTCAACAGTGTAAAAGGACTGACTGCCATTATTCTGAAAGATTCGGCAAATGATAAAAACCTTCCTCAGATAGAAAAAATTGATGGTAAAAACTGGATGGGTATCCGCGTACACAACAAAGGAAAGGTGACAGATATTATTATCAATCAATTGGCGGATGGCAAAATTATGCATTCCAATTCCTGGATTTGGGCTGAAGGTTGGGAAACCGATGCATATATGTTTGCCGTGTCGTACCCTGAAGGAGGAAAGCCGGAGAATACCTCAGAAGTTTTTGTGGCTTATGGAAGTGCTTTGCGCCGAGGAGATGTTTCTTATTTTGCTTCTTTGTCGAAAGCCTCGTTTATCAGCAAAAACAATGGCAACAGAACCGAATTGTACATTTCCGGCCAGCCACTGATAAATGTTACTTTGTATAGCTTAATCAAACCGCGGCAACTGACAGTAAATGGTAAAAAAGCAGATGTTAGTTACCAGGAGAAACAGCTAACTATAAAGATTGATAATCGAAAATAAATCATTTATAAACTTATATCAGATTTAATATGCAACAATTCAAAAGCACAATTCTCCTGTTTTTTATTTTGGGAACAGGATTATTTCAACAATCAATCGCAGCTAATCAACTTATCCTGAGATTTGGGATTGATTATCCAGCTGAAATTGAAAATCCGGAATGTTTGGGAATAAACAAAGAACCCTATCATGCTACATTGATGCCCTATGCAACTTTGCAGGAGGCCTTAACTGCCAATCGTCGGGTTTCAACCTATGCCCGTAGTCTTAATGGGCAATGGAAATTCAACTGGGTTCCTACACCCGATAAGCGCCCGGTGGATTTTTATAAATCAGACTATGACGTGTCTAAATGGAATGACATACTGGTACCTTCTAATTGGGAAGTTCAGGGTTATGGAACGCCTTTTTACAGAAATATGGGTTATACTATCAAAAAGGATTTTCCGCATATTATGAGTGAACCGGAAGAGAAATATACTGCTTACAAAGAGCGCAATCCGGTGGGAAGCTACCGTCGTGACTTTGATCTACCAGCCGACTGGAAAGACAGACGCGTGTTTATTACTTTCGATGGAGTAGATTGCGCTTTCTTTATCTGGGTAAATGGACAAAAAGTAGGTTACAGCGTCAATAGCCGAAATGCAGCCGAATTTGATTTGACTAACTTTGTGACGGCAGGAAAAAACACGTTGGCAGTGGAGGTATATCAGTATAGTTCTGGTACCTGGCTCGAAGATCAGGACATGTTCCGTCTACACGGAATTTTCCGTAATGTTACACTCTGGAGTGCTCCACAAACGCATATTCGCGACTTTTTTGTAAAGCAAGACTTGGACAAAAATTACAAAGATGCCACAGTGGAAGTATTGGCAAAAGTGAAAAACTATGGCGAAAAAGCTGTAAAAGCACAAACGCTGGTTGCTACATTGTATGATAAAAATGGTAACGAAATTTCAAAGGGGAGTGTTGTTGGTAAATCGATAAATGCTAAACAGGAAGATCAGCTGGCAATAAAATTTTCTGCGATTAATCCTGCAAAATGGACGGCGGAAACGCCTAATCTTTACACGGTTGTGTTGACAACTTCCGAGGGCGAGATCATCTCTTCTAAAATCGGATTCCGGAAGATTGAAATCAAAAGCCGTATTTTTACGGTGAATGGTGTACCGGTTAAACTCAAGGGTGTGAACCGTCACGAACATTGGTCGGATGTGGGTCATGCTATTACTGAAGAGCAAATGATTCGCGATCTTCAGGTAATCAAGCAGGGAAATTGCAACCATGTCCGTACCTGTCATTATTCCGACGATCCACGGTGGTATGAGCTTTGCGACGAATGGGGAATCTGGTTGGTGGCCGAAGCCAATGCTGAATGTCATGGTTATGATGGTCGTTTTGACGAAGAACCAACGATGAAAGCAGCCATTATTGACCGTAATGTAGCTAATGTGGAGAATTTTAAAAATCACCCTTCTGTCATCATCTGGTCACTCGGAAATGAATGCGGGAAAGTCGGTTCCAACTTTGTGGCTGCCATGAAAACAATTAAAACAATTGATTCGAGTCGTCCGGTTCATTACGAGCGATTTGGAATAGGAGCTGCCAATCCTTCCGATTTTGATGGCAAAATGTATGGCACACCTGAAGAGTTTGCGGCTATTGCACAAAATAAAGAATTGACCAAACCATTCTATATTTGTGAGTTTGCTCATGCCATGTTCAACTCCATGGGTTCGTTATCTGAATATTCTGATATGTTTGATAAAAATCCTGAGATAGTCGGAGGTGCAATCTGGGAATATCAGGATCAGGCATTATGGAACAAACGTGATCCCAAGCACCCGATTCTAGCGTATGGTGGCGGTTTTGGTGATTTTCCAAACGACAAATATTTTATCCATAAAGGAGTAATCTCTTTCGATAGAACCACCGAGGGCACGCTAACAAAACCTCATTATCCGGAGATGAAAAAAGCTTTCCAGTGGATTGGTACGGAGTTGGTTGAACCAGCTTCCGGTACGATCAAAATAAAAAATAAGTTCCAGTTTATATCGCTGGCCGGTTTCGAAGCCGCTTGGACATTGTCCGAAAACGGTATCGAAATAGCCAGAGGAAACCTTGAATTGCCTAAAATTGCTGCTTTAAAAGAAGGTAGAGTAAATATTCCGTATAAAGTAGAACATCCCAAAGCCGGTGCAGAGTATTTTCTTCGGGTGTCCTATATTCAAAAGGAAAAAACATTGTGGGCTGAAAAGGGCTTTGAAGTTGCTTCCGAGCAGTTTAAGCTTCCAATCAATGTTTTAGCACTTACTGAAATGCCTTCCAATCAACCTGTAAAGTTGAATCAGGACGAACAGTCTATCAAAGTGTCAGGCAGCGGATTTGCTGTTTCGTTTGATAAACGTTCAGGGTTGATGAGTGAGATCAGCAAAGATGGTGTGAATGTATTGGCAAATGAAGGCTCGCCTAAACTGATTCTGTGGCGTGCAGCTCACCGTAACGACGATATGTGGGGCTATAAATACTGGGAACGATTCGGACTGAATGACCTTAAATACTCATTGGTTGATTTGAAAATAGAAACAGTGGATAAATTTTCGGTAAAAGTCATTTCGACCATCAAGGCTGAAGGAAAAGAAGGATTTGAAGCTTATCATACAGCCATTTATCTGATAAAAGGAGATGGATTGGTGAAGGTGGACAACAAAATTCAGTTTACCGGATTGAGGATTAATCTGGCTCGCATAGGGGTGCGTTTTATGCTGGATAAGAAACTGGATCAGGTCACCTACTTTGGTCGCGGCCCGCTCGAAAATTACTCCGACCGCAAAACCGGTTTTGATGTTGGACTTTATACGCTAAACGTGAATAATCAGTATGAATATGAAAAACCTATGGAACGTGGCAATCATGAAGAAGTCCGATGGGCACAACTGAGCGGTAAGGGTGTTCCTGCTATGCTTGTAAAAGCCGATGAACACCTGATGCAGATTTCGGCTTTGCCACATACTGACGAGCAAATGTTCCCAACCGAATATAAAATAGATTTGCCGGCCAGTACAGCCACCGTATTTACGATCTCGACGAAAACACTTGGTGTTGGATCGGCAGGTTGTGGACCGCGTCCGTTGGAAAAATACCAGATTTGGTCCGACAATACAGCGTTTTCATATACCATTCAGTTAGGTCAACCAAAATAAATATGATTCAATTCAGAAAAGCAATTTTAAGTTTAGTATTTATTCCTTTTTGCTGGACACTAGCTCAGCAAAAGGGGATAAATCAGTATAATATACTCAACTTTGGAGCGGTTAACGATAGTACGGTTTTGAGTACACAGGCAATCAATGAGGCAATCAGAGCCTGTACAGAGCACGGTGGTGGAAGAGTCGTTTTTCCGGCAGGTAAATATCAATCCGGCACTATTTTTCTCAAAAGCAATGTGGAGTTATATCTGGAAGCAGGCGCTATATTGTACGGGAGTAAGAATCCCGACGATTATCCGTCTCAACCACGTGTAAAATATCGTTCACTTAAGGATGGTCTGGGTTGGTATTCGCTCATTTATGCTGCTGATCAACGAAATATTGCTATATCTGGTTTGGGAACAATTGATGGTCGTGGTAAAGGTCGGAAGGGTGTAAACAATGGATTTGGTGGTGATCAAAACGGCCGTCCCCGTAATATCTTGTTTATCACTTGTAAAAATGTGACTGTAACGGGTATTGAAATGAGAAATGCTGCTATGTGGAATCAACATTACCTGGATTGTGAAGATCTTATTGTCGATAAAATCAGAGTGTATAATCACTGTAATGGAAATAACGACGGAATTGATATTGATGGCTGCAGGAGAGTTACGCTTTCAAACAGTATAATTGATTCTGATGACGATGGTATTGTTCTGAAAAGTACCGGAACAGCACCTTGTGAGGACATTGCCATTACAAATTGTGTGGTAAGCAGTCAGGCTAATGCCATTAAATGTGGAACGGAGTCGACAGCCGGTTTTAAAAATATAGCCATTTCTAATTGTGTAGTAAAACCAACGCGAAGCACCGAACAACCCATTGTAAAGATTGCAAAACATGGCATTAACGGCATTTCGCTCGAAGTGGTGGATGGTGGCGTAATGGATGGAGTGACGATAAATAATATGATGATTCATGGCACCGAATGTCCGCTTTATGTTCGTTTGGCAAACCGGGCTCGTAAACATATTACAGAAGCTCCAGAGCCACCCATGGGGCAGATGAGGAATATATTTATCAGCAATATTACGGCGTACGAAACAGGAAATTATTGTTCTTCTATAACTGGTGTCCCGGCTGGAAAAATCGAGAACATACATTTGGATAATATCCATTTTTATAACAAAGGTGGTTTGGTAAAAGGTCATTTCAGGGATATTTCGAAAGAAAGTACGAAATCTCATGATGTGGTAAGTGCAGGAGATACGGATGAATATATGGCAACCTACAGCAATGTAGTTGAAGACGAAAAAGGATACCCACAACCCACAGTTTGGAGGAATTTACCTTCGTATGGTTTATTTATCAGGCATGTAAAAGATATTTATGTTACCAACTCAGATTTTAAATCACAAGCTTCCGAACCTCGTGTACCGATAATAGCTGTTGATGTGGAAAGTCTTGTCATGAAAAACGTTGGAGCGACAAAAACTGGGAACCAGCCTCAGGTATTATTGAATTCAGTGAGTAAATCACAAATAGATAAAGATTTGACTGTCAGAAAGAATTAAAAAATATATTATGTCGAAAATTAAGATTGTATTGTTGTTTGTGGTTTTTTCGGTCATGACTTATGCTCAAACCATTATTCCCGAAACGCTTCAGAAACTCATTTCACCCGATGGTGCCTATGAAATTACGCTCTTTCAAAAAGAAGTTCATAAAGGTGAAATGCAAATTTATTACACCGTAAACTACAAGGGGAAGACCGTCATACTTGAATCGGAACTGGGTGTACATATAGAGAATCAGACATTTGAGTCTGCGTTGGCAGTGCCTAACGATACCTGTAAGTACTGGTGCGAGAACCTGAATTTTACCGGGGTTCAACGAACTGCATTTGACGAAACATGGAAACCCGCGTATGGTGAACATGCCGCCATACGCAATAATTATAACGAAATGACACTTTCGTTTCGCAAAGGTGAATCCAAAACCCCTCAAAAACCAACGGAAGCTTATGATAAGGTGAAAAGTTATTTCATGAATGTTGTAGTACGGGCTTACAACGAAGGTGTTGCTATTCGATATCAATTTCCGGAACCCAGTAATGGCCTGTTTTTGCACATTGTAGGTGAGCAAACTCAATTCGCCATGCCAGAAGGCACCTTGGCTTATCACACCGCGTGGGCGCAGGGACCTTATAATCTTGTTCCGTTGAAAGACTGGAAACTGCAATCGGAAAGACCACTCACGATGAAACTTGCCAACGGGCTCTCTGTGGCCATTGCCGAAGCTCAAATGACGGATTATGCTCGCCTGAAGTTTACCCTCAACGCTTCAAAGCCCAACACGCTTCAGGCTACAATCTATGGAAGCGTGGATGTAATTCCTGCATACTCAACTCCTTGGCGAATAGTTATGGTAGGTGAGAAATCAACCGATCTGATTGGCTACAAGGATATTATCTTCAATCTGAATCCTGAAAATCAACTGAAGGATGTTTCGTGGATTAAACCGGGAAAGGTACTGCGGGTTGCCAAAATGACACAGGCTGATGCAAAGAAATGTGTTGATTTTGCGGCTCAGCACGGATTGCAATACATTCACTTGGATGCTAGTTGGTATGGTCCTGAAATGAAGATGAGTTCTTCGGCACTAAAAGTCAGCGAAACGAAGGATTTCAATATCCCTGAATTGTCGGCTTATGCTACCTCAAAAGGAATCGGGCTTTGGCTTTATGTCAATCAGCGCGCGTTGATTCAGCAGTTGGATTCAATTCTTCCGTTGTATAAAAAATGGGGCATCAAAGGTGTTAAGTTCGGGTTTGTGCAGGTTGGAAATCAGCGCTGGACAACATGGCTACATGAAGCTGTAAAAAAATGTGCAGAATACGGTTTAATGGTGGATATTCATGATGAGTACCGTCCAACTGGCTTTAGCCGTACCTATCCCAACCTGATGACACAGGAAGGAATCCGTGGGAACGAAGAATTTCCGGACGCCGACCATAATACCATTTTGCCATTCACACGTTACCTGGCAGGTCCTGCTGATTATACGATTTGCTATTACAGCTCCAAAATTAAAAATACACATGCGCACCAGATGGCTTTATCGGTTGTTTATTACAGCCCTATTCAGTTCCTTTATTGGTACGATCAGCCCTCTGCTTATCAGGGCGAACCGGAAATAGAGTTTTTCGATAAGGTAAAGACAGTGTGGGACGACACGAAAGTGCTGAATGGTGAGGTTGGCGAATATATTACAGTAGCCCGCCGTAGCGGAAACGAATGGTTTGTGGGCTCCATTACCAACAAGCAGGCACGTAAAATTTCAGTTCCTACTGCATTCCTGGAAAAAGGAAAGAAATACTTTGTGAAAATATACCAGGATGATGAGCAGGTACAAACCCGTACCAAAGTAAGCGTAACTGAGAAGAAAATTAAGGCTGGCGAAACTTTGAATTTTGACCTGAAAGCGAGTGGTGGAGTAGCATTATATATTGTGGAAGCAAAGAAATAGATGGGTGAAATATAAAAACTACTGCAAGGAGCAATGAAACGAAGTGGGTTTCACAGGAGGTCAGTTGGAAATAAAAAGATATTTGAGGCTTCCAATCTGTTGTTGAATAGAAAATGAATATCCCGGAAGTTACATTGCTGCAGTATAGAATGATACAAAAGATTTCAGCAGATGCTTTAAAACTGAATGTGGTTTGTTTTCAATGTGATATAGAATCGTTTAGATTAATTAAATACTTCAGTCAGAACAACTTTTTTGTTTGAACGAAAATGTACGAAGCAGATTAGGTAAATGCTTGATCCGCTTCGTACATATTTAATAATGCCATATTTATATGATTATGAGTAAGAGATTTAATGCGCTTGCCTTGATTTTATTTTTTGTATCTCTGTTGAACAATTATTCAGATAAATGATATTATTTAGTTTTTATCACTTTAGTGTTAATAAATAATTGTCATTGAATTAAAACCAATCCATATGAAATCAATCGTAATTATCACTTTTCTGCTTTTTTTCAACTTCGGATTTAAAGTTTCAGCTCAAAATAAAGAGCTAATTAGTAATATCGATACCATTACTTGCTTGACACATGATACCACAGTATTCGTAAATGTTGATAACGAAGCTAAATTTCAGGGAGGAGATCTGCGAAAATTCGCGTACTATGTAATGAAAAATATTCATTATCCTCTCGAAGCACTTGTAAATAAATATCAGGGCAAAGCATATATCAGTTTTGTAATCGATTGGGATGGACAGATGAGAAATGTAACTATTTATAAAAGTTCAGGTTATAAGATATTAGATGCTGAAGCTATTAAAGTTGTCAAATCATCTCCGGTATGGACTCCTGCAAGAAATAATAATATCTGTGTTCCTCAGCTATTAATTCTACCTATTGTATTTAGAAATCTGGGAGTTATTAGTAATAAAGAACTTGAATTGCTCAACAAAGGCAAATAACCCCTTGGTTGTCTCGGTCATCAGATGAAAGTGTTTTTTGACTGTAATAGTATGATATAAGCGGATTAGGTGAAAACCCAATCCGCTTCGTATTTTATATAACTACTACAAATTGTGATAATCAATGAATAAGCGAAATACCCTACTTATCCCGGTTTTACTTTTCATCCTGATGACTGTTCAAGCTCAGAGGAAATACGATTTTTCCCCTTTGGATCAACTTATCGGAAGATGGATTCAGAAAAGCTATTATCCAGGGGCTTCTCTCTGTATTGTCCAGAATGATTCAGTTTTGTTTGAAAATTTCTATGGAACGTTCAAACCTCAGACGGAAGTTTATATTGCTTCGGCCGGGAAATGGCTCGCGGCAGCAGCCATTGCAGCTGTTGTAGATCAAACCAAACTCAGGTGGGATGATCCGCTGGAACATTGGTTGCCTGAGTTTAAAGGTGATCCGAAAGGCAAGATTAAACTGCGCCAGTTATTATCGCACACTTCCGGCATACGCGATTATCTTCCTTTGCCGGCTATTGATACATTTGCTATCCTCCGGAAATCAATAAGCAAAATTCTGCCTCTCGATACTGTTTTTGCAGCAGGAAGCCGCTTTCAGTATGGTGGATTGGCCATGCAGGTTGCCGGGCGGATGGCTGAGGTGGCTGCTGGTGAAAGTTTTGAGAAAATTTTTCAGGAAAAGATTGCCAAACCGCTTGGAATGATGAATACTCATTTTATCCCGATCAACCTTGATGGCGGGCACAGCCCTATGTTGGGTGGTGGCGCACGAACGGTTTTATCGGATTACATGCATTTTCTGAAAATGATTTTCCATGATGGGAATTACAATGGAAAGCAAATTATCTCAACTAAATCGGTTGCTGAAATGCAAGCCGACCAGGTTGGGAAGGCAAAAGTATTGCCGGGAGAATATATTGAAAAGGCCTTTGGAGATTTTCATACCGGAATTTATGGGTTGGGTGAATGGCGCGAAAAAACAGATGAGAACGGAAATGCTTATCAAATCAGTAGTCCCGGTTGGGCAGGGGCATACCCGTGGATCAACAAGAAAGATAGTGTTTACGGATTTTTCCTGGCACATGTTCAGGGAGATGCTGCCCGAAGCGATGGTTTTTCTCCATTTTATGATGCACCTGTCATCTCATCACTGACCTCGGCAATTATTGATTCTCAAAGTTTAAAGCAGGGCTACGCCACCATCGGTGATGCCATGCTTTTTTACGAAGAAAAAGGAGTTGGCGAACCGTTGATATTACTTCATGCACATAGCGTTGACCGGAGGATGTGGAATAAGCAGTTTGAAGAATTATCAAAGCATTATCGCGTTATCCGGTATGATTTGCGTGGCTACGGGCTTTCGTCGATGCCCACGGAAGGCAAGGATTTCACCATTTGTGAAGACTTGAAGAAATTCATGGAGGTAATGAATATCCCTAAAGCGCATTTGGTTGGTTTGTCATTAGGGGCATTGGCCATTACCGATTTTATGACCTTGTATCCGGAGAAAGTAATATCTGCAGTATTGGCAGCAGGTGGTTTGTCGTTCAATTTGCAACCCAAGGAACCGGAAAAGGATTTGAAAATGTATAAAACCAATTGGAAAATAGCTATGCGCAGAGGTTCGTGCGGCGATTCTCCGTTTTTGATGAGTTTGATTGAAAGTTGGCGTATGTGGCAGGTTTCCCATCGCGAATCGTCGAAAGTTTTTCTGGGAGATTCGGCAAAAGCGTATTACGAAAATCATCAACTGCAAATCCCCGTCCTTTTTATTGTTGGTGAATGCGACAGTCCCGGAAGTTCTTTGTCATCTCAGTATCTTTCTAAACTCTTGCCAAATAATTCAATAAAGCGGATATCGGGTGCCGGTCACTTCTCGGCTATTGAAAAGCCGGATGAGTTCAATAAAGCAGTCCTTGAATTCACAAAGAAATATTCAAGATAATTATTTCAAAAAAATGCATAGAAAGAGTGAGTGTGCCGGGCCATTGTAGCGTATTAAATGGTACTAACACGCAATATTGGGTGTGTTGTAATAATGCAAATGAATAAGACTTTACATATCATATTGTTGTGTTTCTCCTTCTGTGCTATTGTTTCCGGTCAGAAGAACTATGTATCGCAGGTTTGGGTGGCCGACAATGGCGATGGGACTTATAAAAATCCGATTATTAATGCCGATTATTCCGATCCGGATGTGTGTGCCGTGGGTGATGATTTTTATATGACAGCTTCGAGCTTTAATTGTATTCCGGGTATTCCGGTTCTTCATTCTAAGGATTTGGTGAACTGGAGGATTATCAATTATGCGCTTAAAACACAGGAACCGGATGAATTCTTTGCTAAACCGCAACATGGCAAAGGTGTTTGGGCGCCCTGCATTCGGTTTCACAACGGTGAATTTTATATTTATTGGGGCGATCCTGATTTTGGAATTTATCTGGTTAAGACCAAAGATATTGCAGGAAGTTGGGATGCACCCATTTTGGTAAAAGCAGCCAAAGGCATGATTGACCCGACGCCGCTTTGGGATGAAGACGGAAAAGTGTATTTGGCCAATGCCTGGGCAGGAAGCCGCGCCGGAATAAATTCGGTGATAACCGTTTCGGAAATGAATGCCGAAGGAACTAAAGTGATTGGAAACCCGGTGCTGGTTTTCGATGGAAATGATGGAGTTAATCATACCATTGAAGGTCCTAAATTCTATAAACGGAATGGATATTATTATCTTTTCGATCCGGCTGGAGGCGTGGAGAAGGGTTGGCAACTGGCTATGCGTTCCAAAAGCGTTTATGGTCCATACGAACCAAAAATCGTGCTGGCGCAAGGTAAAACTGCAATCAATGGCCCGCATCAGGGGGCTTGGGTACAAACTAAAACTGGAGAATCATGGTTTGTGCATTTTCAGGATAAAGCTGCATACGGTCGGGTGATTCATTTGCAACCCATGAAGTGGGTGAATGATTGGCCGGTTATTGGGGGCGATAAAGATGGCGACGGTTGCGGGGAGCCGGTTTTGGTTTATAAAAAACCCAATGTCGGGCAAACATATCCGGTTGAAACGCCAGCGGAAAGTGATGAATTCATGAACCGTGCCGTTGGGCTTCAATGGGAATGGCATGCCAATTACAAAGACATATATGGTTTCCCGACCGATGCCGGCTACATGCGTTTGTATGCCAATTACCTCAGGGAAAATTTCGTAAACTTCTGGGAAGTACCGAACTTATTCATGCAAAAATTTCCTGCGGAGGAATTTACAGCTACAACCAAACTCGCTTTTACGGCAAAGGAAAATGGAGACCGGGCAGGATTGATTATCATGGGTTGGGATTATAGCTATATATCGTTGGTGAAAAAGGAAGATTGCTTTGTATTGGAACAATCGGTTTGTAAAAATGCAGAGCAAAAGAATCCGGAACGAGTAAAGGAGCTGGCCCGGTTTGCGACGGATAAAGTAATCAGTGTCGGATCGCCCAATTATATAAAGGGTATATACTTCCGGGTGAAAGTAGAAGCCGGAGGGAAGTGCAGTTTTTCATACAGTTTTGATAACCATAAGTTCATTGGTGCAGGGACGGAATTCATTGCCCGGCAGGGAAAGTGGATCGGCGCTAAGGTCGGATTATTTGCTGTAAAACCATACAACTCGGGTAACCGGGGATGGGTAGATGTGGATTGGTTCAGGATAACAAAAAAATAAACAAATAATATATATGAGTAAAAAAGCTGCTGGCTGGAGTGTTCTTCCGGTTCTTTTCGGATTTTTCGTCATGGGTTTTTGTGATGTTGTGGGCATTTCGACCAGTTACGTAAAAGAAGATTTTCATTTGACAGAAACTGTGGCAGGTTTCCTTCCGTCGATGGTTTTCCTGTGGTTTCTGTTGCTGTCGGTCCCGACAGCAATTTTGATGAACAGGATAGGGCGTAAACAGACCGTGTTGCTGAGTATGTTAGTGACTGTAATTGGGATGTTTGTTCCGTTTGTTTCGTATAATATTGTCACTTGTATGGCCGGGTTTGCTTTGTTGGGAATTGGGAATACAATTTTACAGGTGTCGCTCAATCCATTGCTTACGAATGTGGTCAAGGGAGATGCATTGACCAGCTCGCTGACGGCAGGTCAGGTAGTAAAAGCAGTTTCATCATTTGCCGGGCCGTTTATCGCGGCATTTGCACTCAGTACGTTGGGCAACTGGCACTATCTTTTTCCTGTTTTTGCGGGAATAACTATCCTCTCCGGTCTTTGGTTGATGCTTGCTTCGGTTCCCAAAGAACAAGAATCTGTTGTGTCATCTTCGCTTTCAGCTACATTCGGGCTGCTGAAAGATAAAACAATCCTATTACTTTTCTTAGGCATCGTGTTCGTAGTGGGCACCGATGTTGGCATGAATACAGTAGCCCCAAAACTATTGATTGAACGGCTGAATATGCCTTTGTTGGATGCTGGTTTCGGCTCCAGCGTCTATTTTGCATTTCGTACAACCGGAGCTTTGTTGGGAGCAGTTTTGTTGGCCCGGATGAATGAAATGAAATACTTCCGCATAAACATGTTTATTGCCATCGTCGCTATGTCCGGACTGTTTTTCGTGCAGGGACAATATGCAATGCTAATATTGATCGGGACGGTAGGTTTTACTTGTTCAAGCATCTTTGCAGTTATTTATTCCATGGCTATTCAAGCCCGTCCGGACAAGGCAAATGAAATTTCCGGATTGTTGATCACCGGTGTTTTTGGCGGGGCGGTGGTTCCCCCGCTTATGGGATTTGCTACCGATGCTATCGGAAGCCAGGCCGGGTCGTTGATCGTTATTTTGCTTAGTATATGTTATCTGTTATATTGCTCTTTTGGTGTGAAACCAGCAAGGGATTAAAAATTTAGAATTAAGGATATGAAAAGGATTATTTGGGGGCTAGGTTTACTTGTTTTGTGTGCGTGTTCCAGTAAGAATGATAATAAATTTGCAGATAAGGCGCTGGATTACTGTTCGGCTCAAACCAATCGGACACTTAAGGAATTGAAAGGAGATTCTGCGATTAATTACACCATGATGCCACGGAATATTCTGGATAGTGCTTCGGTATGGAATTGCCGGAAAGCCTCAAAAGATGAGTGGACCAGCGGTTTCTGGCCGGGTGTGCTTTGGTATGATTATGAGTTTACCGGTGACAAGAAAATCAAAACCGAAGCGGAGAAATTTACCCGTTCGCTCGGATTTCTATCGCACACGCCGGCTTATGATCACGATTTAGGATTCCTCATTTTTACGAGTTACGGAAATGCATACCGGCTGACAGGAGATCCTGTTTACAAAAAAGTAATACTTGACACGGCCGACACGCTGGCAACGTTGTTCAATCCGAAGGTTGGGACAATATTGTCGTGGCCGCGCGAGGTAAAAGGCAAGGGTTGGCCTCACAACACCATTATCGACAACATGATCAATCTGGAATTGTTGTTTTGGGCAGCAAAGAATGGCGAAAATAAAACGCTCTATGATATTGCTGTTTCCCATGCCAATAAAACGATGAAATGCCATTTTAAGCCTGATTATTCATGCTATCACGTGGTTGTGTACGATACCATAACCGGAAATTGCATTAAGGGAATTACGCATCAGGGTTATAGCGACAAATCGATGTGGGCACGGGGGCAAGGATGGGCAATATATGGTTTTACAGTTTGTTACCGCGAGACACATGATGCTAAATACCTCGAATTTGTACAGAAATTAGCCGATGTTTACCTGAAACGGCTACCGGAGGATCATATTCCTTATTGGGATTTTGATGCCCCTGATATCCCGAAAGCACCTCGCGATGCCTCGGCAGCAGCTGTAGTAGCTTCCGGTTTGCTGGAACTGTCCACTTACTTGAATAATGAAAAAGGGCAAAGTTACAAACAGGCGGCAGTTGAGATGCTGAAAAGCCTGAGCACGCCCGCCTATCAAAGCGGTAGTGCAAAGCCTTCGTTTTTGCTTCACTCCACAGGCCATTACCCGAACAAGTCAGAGATAGATGCTTCCATTATTTATGCCGACTACTATTATATTGAAGCACTGTTGCGGCTGAAAAAACTGGACGAAGGCAAACCTTTGTTCTGATGTTTTTATTACTTGCAAGAAGAGGATGTCCAACAGGCATCCTTTTTTTGTTTTGATTATAATTTCATTCTTAACGGAGCTATGAAAGGCATATATGAACACGCTGTCATAATGATGCTTCCCCGAAGCTTAAAAAAATACTCCTTTAGAGCGATATTATAAAAAATCAAGACAACTTTATTCATAAAATGACAGATTGCATTGTCCCGCGGCGGGACGCTCTTTCCACGCGTGTGGACGGTCTGTCCCGTGATTTTCCAGTGCTTCCACACGCGTGGACGGTTTGTCCCGTAAATTATTAGTGCTTCCACGCGTGTGGATGGTCTGTCCCGTGATTTTTCAGTGCCTCCACGCGTGTGGACACCCGACAAAAACAATCCGGCTTCGGCTAATCATCCATTACGCAACCTGGCTGGAAAACCGGATAACCAGATCAATGCACTTCGCGATTTGCCCTATAAACAATTGAAAGAATTAGCTTCGAAACTAACTACCGGGCAGAAAGAAATTGAAGGTTGATAACTATGCCGGCCGGACTTTTCATTAAATTAGGTTCGCAGAAACAGATAGTCTGGAAGTCAGCCGCGTTTCGGACTGTTTGTTTCGGTTTTCTTCATTCTTTTTCAATAACTCCCAGCACTTTCTCTTTCCAGTTATTTTTTGTAATTTTGCACCTCAATAAAAAAACAGACCATCAAGTATATCGTTGAGATGACAAAGTTTAAAGAATATTCCAATCTGAATTTATCGGACATCAACAAAGAAATGTTGTCGCACTGGAGCGAACAGGACATTTTTCATAAAAGTATCGAGACCCGTGAGGGTAAGCCATCATTCGTTTTTTATGAAGGGCCGCCTTCGGCAAATGGCTTGCCGGGCATTCACCACGTAATGGGCCGTACGATTAAGGATGTATTCTGCCGGTATAAAACCATGCAAGGTTTTCAGGTAAAACGAAAAGCCGGTTGGGATACGCACGGGCTTCCTGTAGAGCTTGGTGTGGAAAAAGCATTGGGTATTACCAAAGAAGATATTGGTAAAACTATCAGTGTGGACGATTACAACGCAGCTTGCCGCCATGATGTGCTCAAATACACCAAGGAGTGGGAAGATTTGACGCACCAAATGGGCTATTGGGTGGATATGAACGATCCGTATATCACCTACGACAACCGCTATATCGAAACGCTTTGGTGGTTGCTCAAGCAGCTTTACAATAAAAACTTACTTTATAAAGGTTATACGATCCAGCCTTATTCGCCTGCTGCGGGAACCGGGCTTTCAACGCACGAACTCAACCAGCCCGGTTGTTATCGCGATGTGAAAGACACCACCTGTGTGGCGCAGTTTAAGTTGAAAAATGAGGAGAACACTTTCTTCCTGGCTTGGACAACAACTCCTTGGACGTTGCCCTCAAATACCGCGTTGTGTGTGGGTCCGTCTATTGAATATGTAAAAATCAAAACACAAAATCCATACACCAAACAAGAGTGTAATTTAATTCTGGCCGAGAGTTTGCTGGCAGCAGTACTGGGCAAGAACGAGTACGAGATATTGGACCGCAAGAAAGGTGCTGAACTGGCAGGCATTGAATATGAGCAACTCATCCCTTGGGTAAATCCGGGTGAAGGTGCATTTAAGGTAATTACCGGCGACTTTGTAACCACCGAGGATGGTACCGGGATTGTGCACATTGCGCCTACTTTTGGAGCAGACGATGACCGTGTGGCGAAACAAAACGGCGTGCCTCCTATGTTGTTGGTGGACAAAGATGGCAACCGCCAGCCGATGGTGGACCGCACCGGAAAATTCTTCAAACTGGAAGACCTGAGCGCAGAGTTCGTTGCTTTGAACGTAAATGCAGCATTATATGCCGAATATGCCGGGCGATTTGTGAAGAATGCTTACGATGCCACATTGACCGAAGAGGATGCAACGCTTGACGTTGACCTTTGCGTCATGTTGAAACAGCAAGGCTTGGCTTTTAAAATAGAAAAACATACGCACACTTACCCGCACTGCTGGCGTACCGATAAACCGGTGTTGTATTATCCGTTGGATAGTTGGTTTGTGAAAACGACTGCTTGCCGTGAGGAAATGATGGCGTTGAACGATACGATCAACTGGAAACCGGTATCAACCGGAACAGGCCGTTTTGGCAAATGGCTGGAAAACCTGCAAGACTGGAACCTGAGCCGTAGCCGCTACTGGGGAACTCCGCTTCCTATCTGGCGCAGTGAAGATGGAGTGGAAGAAATTTGCATTGGGTCGGTGGAAGAATTGATCTCAGAAATAGAAAAATCAATTGCAGCCGGATTCATGACGGAGAATCCGTATAAAAACTTCAAAGTAGGCGAATATACTGCTGATAACTATGCGGTGAAAAACATAGACTTGCACCGTCCGTATGTAGATGGCATCGTGCTTGTGTCGGCAAGTGGAAAGCCAATGAAACGCGAACTCGACCTGATTGATGTTTGGTTCGATTCGGGTGCTATGCCTTATGCACAGCTGCATTATCCGTTTGAAAATAAGGAATTGATTGACAATCATACCAACTTCCCTGCCGATTTTATTTCGGAAGGTGTGGATCAAACGCGTGGTTGGTTCTTTACGTTGCACGCTATCAGCACGATGGTTCGTGGGTCTGTAGCTTTCAAAAGTGTTATTTCCAACGGATTGGTTCTCGATAAGAACGGCAACAAAATGTCGAAACGGTTGGGTAACGGAGTTGATCCGTTTGCTACGATTGAAAAATACGGTTCCGATCCGCTTCGCTGGTACATGATGACAAACGCGTCGCCGTGGGATAACCTGAAGTTTGATACGGAAGGCATTGACGAAGTGCGCCGTAAATTCTTTGGAACGTTGTATAATACCTATTCGTTCTTTTCGCTTTATGCCAATGTGGATAAATTCACCTACGCCGAAGCGGAAGTTCCGATGGAAAACCGCCCTGAAATAGACCGTTGGATCATTTCATTGCTTAATACATTGGTTAAAGACGTTACGGAGTATTACGAGACGTATGAGCCAACCCGTGCCGGACGTGCTATTTCTGATTTTGTGGGCGAAAACCTCAGTAACTGGTACGTGCGCCTGAATCGCAAGCGTTATTGGGGTGGAGAGTACGACGAGGATAAAATTTCGGCTTATCAAACCTTATATACCTGTTTGGAAACAGTGTCGCGCCTGATGGCACCAATCGCTCCGTTTTTTGCCGACCGGCTATTTCTTGACCTGAATGCTACCACTGGGAAAAATAATTCAGAATCAGTGCACCTGGCAGACTTCCCAAGTTATAACGAAATGTTGATTGACAGCAATCTGGAAGCTTGTATGCAATTGGCGCAACAAACCTCGTCGATGATTCTGGCATTGCGTCGCAAAGCTGAAAAGAAAGTACGTCAACCTTTATCCAAAGCTGTGGTTCCTGCTCCGGATGAAACGACTTACAAACAATTGAGTTACATTGCTGAATTGGTAAAGGCCGAGGTGAATGTAAAAGAGTTGGAAGTAATTCCAGCCGATAACGATATGGAAAATCTGGTTAAGAAGATTAAACCGAATTTCAAAACATTGGGCAAGAAATATGGCAAGCAAATGAAAGAGATTGCGCAAGCCATGAACTCGTTTGGGAACCATGAAATCAGTGAGATAGAAAGAAAAGGACAATATATATTGGCTCTGGCCTCTGGCGATGTGGAATTGACTGCGGAGGATGTTGAAATCATTACCGAAGATATGCCGGGCTGGCTGGTTGCCAACGAAGGCAAACTTACCGTGGCGCTCGACATCACGGTTACCGATGCCTTGCTTCGCGAAGGAATTGCGCGCGAGCTGGTTAATCGTATACAAAATATCCGTAAATCAAACGGATATGAAATCGTAGATAAAATATCGGTGGAGATTGAAGGGCGTGAAGAAATCAACGATGCAGTAACTGAGTATAAAGGTTACATTGCTTCACAAACGCTGGCAAATTCGGTGGATTTAGTCCTGAATCTGGAAAATGCGACTGAGCTTGAATTTGATGAATATACGGTGAAAATTGTGATAAAGAAGTTGTAATTTTTCACCAATACCTAACAACTATTGCCTTTAGCGATAGTTGTTGAAATTAAATTTATATTCCGTTTTTATTCCCAAACATTCAATATGTTCGGTTATTAATCCATGGGTTTGTAGATATTTCTTTTTGCTAAAATAAAATACCAAAAATAATTGTCAAAATCAAACTTATTTCCTATTTTCGCAGGCAATAAAAAAATGCAGTAGAACTGCTATTTAAATGATAATTTCAAAACAGTTTTAAAAATTTATGACTATGGCTGAGAAGACAAGATACACAGATGCTGAATTGGATGAATTTCGAGTACTGATTACAGAGAAACTGGAAAAAGCGCAAATTGAGTATGAAGCGTTGCGTAATGGAATTACCAATTTAGATGGGAACGATGTGATGGATACTTCTCCAACCTTTAAAGTATTGGAAGAAGGAGCTGCTACGCTTTCGAAAGAAGAATCAGGACGGTTGGCCCAACGCCAAATGAAGTTTATCCAACACTTGCAGTCGGCATTAATTCGCATCGAAAACAAAACGTACGGAATCTGCCGCGAAACTGGAAAATTGATTCCAAAAGAACGCTTACGTGCTGTTCCTCACGCTACGTTAAGCATCGAGGCAAAGAACGATCAGAAATAGGAAATTGTAACATACAAAATTCGGCAACAGGATTCATTGTCTGTTGTCGAATTTGTGTTTTTTCTAATATGGAAGACCTATCGAATTTGTAATCGATGGTCAGATAATGTGTATTAATTTAAATTATTTTTTCAATGTCTATAACTAAGAAATCGATTTTACTGATATTTCTCGTGTTGTTTATCGATCAAGCGGTGAAGATTTACGTCAAGTTACACTTTGCTTTAGGCGATCACGTTGATGTTTTCAGCTGGTTCCAAATTTATTTTATCGAAAACAACGGCATGGCTTTCGGGATGGAGCTTATCGGTAAACTGTTTCTCACCCTTTTTCGCATTATTGCAGTAGGACTATTGGCTTATTATATTCACCTTCTGATAAAGAAGCAAGCGCGGACAGGTTATATTCTGACAATCTCGTTAGTATTGGCGGGTGCTGCCGGAAACATCATTGACTCGCTTTTCTATGGCATCATATTTAATGATAGCTATGGGCATATTGCTTCGTTTCTTCCTGATGGTGGAGGGTATGCCTCGTTGTTTTATGGACGGGTCGTTGACATGCTTTACTTCCCGATTATAAAGAACAGTGCTGGTCAAACGATCTTTTTTAGTCCTGTTTTTAATATTGCGGATTCGGCCATTAGTGTGGCGGTGGGTATAATCTTGCTGTTTTTCAGAAAAGAGCTGAATGATAGTCTCGAAACAAAAAAAGAGAAAAATGCTGAACCAGTTGAATAAACCCCGAACTCATCTTGTTTTCATACTTGGATTCATTGTCCTTTTGTCGGCTTGCGGTCGGCCAAAGGGTGTTTTGGATCAAAATGATATGGAGAAAGTATTGGTTGATATGCATAAAGCAGATGCAATGTTAAGTGAAAGGGGGCAAAGCTATGGAAGCTATTCGAATAAATCTCCTTACTATGCATTTGTTTTAAAAAAGCACGGGGTTACACAGGCTGAGTTTGATTCTTCGTTAGTGTGGTATACCAAAAATCCGCAGAAATTTACGATGGTTTACAATGATGTGCTGGCTCAGCTTACAGAATTTCAAACCCAGATAAATAAAGGGAAATATCACCCGGTTGATAGTGTAAGCCTTACAACAGTGAAAGCAAATATCTGGAATAAACGGACGAAATACATACTGACAAAGGACTCAGCGAGAACACATCTTGATTTTAGGATCCCTTATCAGGGTTTTATGTATCAGGATATATATGTGCTGAGATTTTTGCAACGTATTGCTCCTGCTGATTCTTCTAAAAATCAACGGGCAATCCTTCGGATTAATTACTGTAATGGAAAAACCGACAGTGTTTATAAGACTGCATATCACGATAGTTTGTTGCGTCGCTATACCTTTCGTTTTCCGGCAACCCGCAAGTTGAAGATTAAATCAATCTCCGGCGAATTGCTTGGAAGTTCGGTTTATAAAGGGAAATTGAGTGCAACTATTGATAGTGTAAGCCTTATCCGTGAATTCAATTATAAAATTCAGGATAGCCTCCGTAAAATGGTTGAGAAGGCGGATCCGACTAATTATGATCTTGTAGGAAAACCAACGCCGGCAGCAATTAAAAATCTACGGGATCGGATGCCTGCAAATTTGAAGAATCACAAACAGTTACCTTCAAAGTAATGAATCGTGTTGGCAGTCAGTTGACTTTCTGTTCCCCACAGCATATCTTGCGTAGGATGGCTGTGGAAAGAGATGAAAAAAATATTGTTACAGACCTTTACGGCTTGGATGATGGACTTGTAGAAACTGCACAAACTTTGTTTTTTGATGGAATAATCTCTGCGGAGATAATTTCTCTGAAACGAAACAAATCCATTGAAGAGGTTTATGGACTAAATAAGGACTTTAATTATTACGATTTTTCCGGTGAGCTGCCTATTGTCGAGATTGTTTCCAATGGAAAACCGTTGGTTTGTGATTTCGGTTCCGATAGTCTGGCCGAAATCAACCTCAAGCTGGCTAGTATAGTTCGGTCAAATCCGGCTCTTTCAATATACGATTTCATAGCTTCTTGTGTTTATTATCCAGCGCTGCTGCTTGGAAAGGAAGCAGAGCTGAAGCTGAACAGGCAAACAGAATTGTTGCTTTGGGAGCGGGTAGACCTGGTAAATAAGCTGCTTACCGGAGTTACCCAGGTTCGTAAAGTTTAGTTTTGATCGTATCGCGGGAACAAAAATCAATCATCAGCGTTATTAGTGAGTCTGGATTATCAGTCCGGAAAACGCGTAATACGTGGAAAAACAATCGTTCGGAGTGACGATTTAATTCAACAATAAAATAAAAAAGAATGTGGCAAATATTTCTAGGTAGTTTACTTCTCAGTTTGATTCACGCATTAATTCCTCACCACTGGATACCCATTATCGCAATTTCGAAAACAGAAAAATGGACCAATAGAGAAGCCATTTTTACCACATTTATTACCGGTCTTTCTCACATGGTAAGCACGATAGTCATTGGGGTTATTGTTGGGTTTGTTGGAATAAGGCTTTTCGAAAAGTACAGTTCCATAACTACTATTGTAGCGCCTACCATTTTGTTAGTGATCGGAATTGTGTATTTAATTCTCGATTTTAGGGCTGCGCATCACCACCACCATTTCGAGATAGAGGATAAAACGCTGCAAAATAAAAGATCCAAGACAGCTATTATTACTACCTTAAGCATAGCCATGTTTATGACTCCTTGTGTTGAAATTGAGGCCTACTATTTTCAGGCAGCAAACTTCGGCTGGCCGGGTATATTTACTGTTTCAGCAGTTTATCTGATTATGACATTGCTATTTATGTTTGCTTTGGTGTATTTTGGATTGAATGGGGTAAACAAACTTAATCTGAGCTTTTTGGAACATCATGCAAAACGGATCACTGGCATCGTTCTGATTATTCTAGGGGTTGTGGCGTATTTTGTACAGTTTTAATTGGTAGTTGTCCGGCTTCCAATTTTTTTCAAAGTAATGATCTAAATGAGGCTTAAAATGAGAACACAACATTGGACAATAGCAGACATTCCTGATTTGACGGGCAAAACAATTATTGTTACTGGCGGTAACAGTGGTTTGGGATTTGAGGCGGTCAAAGCCTTTGCGGCTAGAGGTGCTCGCATGATTATGGCCTGTCGCTCTGTGAGTAAAGGTGAGATCGCAAAGAAGCGAATCTTCGAGAACCTGCCGATTGCCAACATCACGGTAATGGAACTTGATTTGGCCAATTTGAAGTCGATAAATGAATTTGCTGAAAAATTCAAACAAGATTTCGGACGACTAGATGTATTGTTGAATAATGCCGGTATTATGATGGTGCCTTACGGATTAACGCCAGATGGATTCGAAAACCAACTTGGAACAAACCATTTAGGACACTTTGCCTTGACAGGTTTACTTTTGGATATGCTTAGAAATACACCAAAATCGAGAGTGGTCAGCGTAAGTAGCATTGCTCATAAGAGCGGAGTGATGGATTATGGCAATTTGCAGTATGAAAATGGGAAAGACTATTCACCATTGAAGGCTTATAGCCGGTCGAAGCTCAGTAATCTGCTTTTTACGTACGAACTGCAACGTTTTTTTGAGAGAAACCATATAGATTGTCTGGCTTTGGTGGCTCATCCCGGTGTTTCAGATACAAATTTGTTTAATCATGCAGCTCCACAATGGGTGTTGAAATTATTAAAGCCGGTGTTCTCGGCTATGGTTCAGCCTGCTTCTATGGGAGTGCTTCCGGAGTTGAGGGCTTCAGTTGATCCGAATGCAACAGGTGGAGAATTTTATGGACCTGATGGTAAGCGCGAAATGAAAGGATATCCTGTCGTAGTTGCATCGAATGCTGCTTCCCATGACACAGAAAGTGCCCGCAGATTATGGGAAAGTTCGGAGAAACTTACCGGAATTATATTTAAATAAGATAGTTCCGATTAACTGCCATTGGATATTGCACGTTGGTTGTCTAATGTCTTGGAACCTGAAATTGGAAAAAAAATAGTACTTTTGCATTCAAATTAGAAATTAAAATATCTATTTTAGTTAGAGATTTACTCTTTAATAGTAAATAGACAATCATAAAATTGTTCATGAGTGTTGTAGAGAAGATTAGAAATGCCAAAACAACGGCTTTTTCGTTTGAATTGTTGCCACCACTAAAGGGGAATGGTATCGAAACCGTGTATAGAACCATTGATACGCTACGCGAATTCGATCCAAAATACATTAATATTACAACACACCGGAGTGAGTTGGTTTTTAAAGAAAATACACAAGGTCTCTTTGAACAAGTGGCTGAACGTCATCGTCCCGGTACGGTTGCTATTGCAGCTGCGATTCAAAATAAATACAAAATAGCTGTAGTTCCGCACATAATTTGCAGTGGGTTTACCCGCGAAGAAACGGAATATGCACTTATTGACCTTCAGTTTTTGGGAATAACTGATTTATTGTTGCTTCGTGGTGATAAAGCCAAGCATGAGCGTGAATTCTCGCCAACAGGTCATAAGAATGCTACTGAGTTGCAAGTTCAGGTGAACAATTTCAATCAGGGTTTGTTTTTGGATGGTTCGAAAATGAAGTCGCCGATTGCTCCTTTTTCATACGGAATGGCTTGCTACCCCGAGAAACATGAGGAAGCGCCTAATCTGGAGTCGGATTTATTTTATGCGAAACAAAAAGTAGATGCAGGTGCTGAGTATTTGGTGACCCAGATGTTTTTCGACAACCAAAAATATTATGATTTTGTAGAAAAGTGTAAAGCCAATGGTATTCATGTGCCGATTATCCCGGGGATTAAGCCGATTACACTGGTAAACCAATTGACGGTATTGCCCAAAATCTTCCGTTCAGAGATTCCAGAGGAATTTGCTGCAGAATTGCGTAAATGTAAGAGTGATGCTGATGCAGTGGAAGTAGGCGTGGAGTGGTGTACAAAACAAGCGAAAGACTTGAAAGCACATGGCGTACCGAGTATTCATTTCTATAGCATGATGGCTACCCAAAGTGTCAAACGGGTGGCAAAAGATGTATTTTGATTAAAAACAAAGCATTGGAAGTATGTTGAATTTTCTATTTTTTATTGTCATTTTTGTTTTAGTGATCGGCTTAATCATCATTTCAGCCGTTTTCGGATTTATACGCTCCATTTTTAGCTTTGGAAGACATGCTGCCAACCAGGCGCAGGGTAGCCAGTCGCAAAACTTTGAGCAAACGGCTTCGAAAACGAAAATATTTGATAAGACCGAAGGTGAGTATGTTGATTACGAAGAGGTAAAATAAGCTGCTGATTTTTATTGGCAGTATTTTTTTCTTTGATTAAACGACAAATTTTACTTCTTTGAAGTAAAAATACCTTGCTTCTCCACTTTCTGTTTCGAGTTCTAATTTTCCATCCGGGTGTACCTGAATGATCTTTGCGTTGAAAGTTTCATCGTTGGCGTTGAATGCATGGAATCCGTCTTTTCGGTACAAAGCTGCCGCGTAATTTGTCCGGATTTTCTTCGAATTTAATTCTTTGTAGAGTTCCAGTATATTTTGACAGATCTTCGTAAGCAGGAGTTTTCTGTTTTGTCGTTTCCCGGTAATTTGAAGCAGTGAAACCGGATTTGGGGCATTGCTGATAAATTCTGTTTGATTTACATTCACGCCGATTCCAATTACAGCCGCTTTTATTTTGTTCCCTTGCAGGGAGTTTTCGATCAAAATTCCGACTAATTTCTTATCATTCCAATAAATATCATTGGGCCATTTCACGGTGATATGCTCAGTGTATTCGTCCAGCGCTTTTTTTATGCCTAAACTGACCAGTTGCGACAGTAAAAACTGGTTGCCAACAAGCAGTTGCTGAGGATAAAGAACCAGGCTGAAAAGCAAATTCTTTCCTGGCTCCGACTCCCATGAATTTCCAACCTGTCCTTTGCCTGCCGTTTGAAAATCGGTTTGAATAACAAAACCTTCGGGTAAAGGTCTCTCACGCAACATTTCCCGCATCAAAGTGTTGGTAGAATGGGTCTGTTTAAGGTATAAGCTGTTCTGCATGTGGAATATCTCAGTTGTTTGTTTCTGTCTGTCTCTTATCTTTTACCGCTCGACGCTACTTGCAACAGGAAATCTTCTATTTTTCGGGTTGCAGCTTTGGATGTACCATTGAAATGATTTACCAGAATCGAAAACACATAGGTCTTGTTATTCTTTTCGATGTATCCGGCATAACTTTTTACGCCGCCAATGGTGCCGCTTTTGGCGTGAACTTTTCCGGTTAAGGATGTTTTCGCCAAAAAGTTTGTGAGCGTCCCGCTTTTGCCCGATACGGGAAGTGAATTGAAGAATGCTTCTTTATTCGGACTCTTGGTTCTCATATAAGTGAGCAGTTCCACATAGAAATTGGCCGAAACAGCGTCCAGCGGCGACAAACCGCAACCATCGTACATGAAAAGCTGGTTGATAGGCAATTCTTTTGTTTTCCAAAATGATCTTATTTCTCGGATGGCGCCGTTTGAAGTTGCCACAGGATTGCTTTTCAGCGCCAGATAGCGGAAAATTTCTTCAGCATAACCATTGTTGCTATGCACATTGGTTTCTGTAATGATCTCACTCAGCGATGGCGAATTATGGATATGGATAATCTTGCGTTCGGTTGTTTTCTTCACAACGTCCGATGGCAGTTCGCTCACAGTTATGCCATTCTCTTTTAATTTAGCCTGAAAATGTTCGGCTAGCAGAAGGCTTGGGTTCGGAATGTCGCCTTTGATTGTAAATTCCAACCGGTTGGCCGGAATCTCACCGCGAATGACCCTGTGGTTTGATTTGGGTGCGCCATAAAAGTAAGCGCTGTCCGAATCTATTTCGGTCGAAGTCAAATGATTTTCAAATGTCAGCGAGGCTATTTCGGGCTCGGTACGTAAAATCTCGGGTGTGGTGCCAATTAAGCCCGAACGCAACACCAACCGGTACATGTTGTCCATATACGAAATGCCATAGGCTCCTGCTGCGTAATAATTACCAATATCTTCCCACGTCCATTTCGGATTAACACCCTCTTCGTCGAATAAAGTTCCATCGGCTACAATCTGGCCGTTTATTTTCCGTATGCCGCTTTGTTTTACGGCTTCAACCCATTTTTTCAAAAAATCCGGATCGCCCATTTTTTCCGAACCCAGTGTAGGGTCACCTCCTCCACGAATATACAGATTGCCATTCAATATTCCATTTGGATTTAATGTTCCATCTATTTCAAGCTTTGTCTGGAAGCAAAAGGATGGGCTGAGTAATTCGAGTGCCGTAGCCGTAGTGACCAGTTTCATGGTGGAAGCCGGGATAGTGACGTTGTTGGGGCGATATTCGTAAATGGTTTTATTGGTTTCCAGTTCTTTGACCAGCAAACTTACATTGGCATTTTCTAATATGGGATTGTTGATGAAATTTTCCAGCGGATTAGCAGCAAACAAGGTAGTTGCAAGGAATAGTAACAAGAAAAGAGAGTATTTTTTTTTCATATTCAACTGCGATTTAGCTTTTCAGGCTGATTTGAATACAAAAGTAAAAAGAAAATATGATTATCTGCTGTTTTGCCTGTTGGGATAGTTAATCTGGAATATACAAAGAGCTGGATGCTCTGGCTTATAAAATGGGAAAGGTTAGTGGCACGAATTATTCTTTTGATCACTCAATTATTTGTTTTTTTGTAACAATATCGTAGGATGTTGTTTATTTGCAGAATGTTATGTATTTTTACACGGTGAAATATCTGAGTTGATTGAATTTCAGAAACCAAAAGTGGATATTGAGCGAGAAAAAGAATATACATGGGAGTATTCCCTGTAGTTTCACAGAAAGGAGACCCACGTGTTGGGGAACTCTCCGTAATCCTACAGAAGGTACACCCACATGTTGGGGAACTCTCTGTACATCTACAGAGCCAACAGAATTGAATATGCAGCCAAAAATAATGAATATTCAATTTTGAAAATAGAATTAGAGAAATGAGACCGGCCGGCGAATCAAAATGATGAGGTAGCCAATCTAAATAATAAGATATCCAATTTTAAAGCACAAAAACATGGCAACAAAAAAATTCACTCAGTACGGACTAATATTCATTCTTGTTTTGGGGGTATTTTTCTTTTTCTTTCTTATTGCGGCTTACCATGCCGGCTTGCATGAAACGGTAGGGTTAGAGTACGGGCTATTGGCTGCATTGATGTTGCTAGTTCTGCTTTTTATGTATCGGATAGTTATTGAAATCAATGAAGATACCATTTCTTTCAGGTTAGGCATTGGGGTATTTCGGCGGACATATAAGCTTAGCAATCTGATTAGTTGCAAACCTGTCCGCAATTCATTCTTAATGGGATTTGGCATTCGAAAAATAGCGGATGGCTGGCTTTATAATGTTGGCGGACTCGATGCTATTGAGTTGGCATTTGATGACAGGGATAATGTCGTTAGAATTGGAACAAATAGAGCAAAAGAAATCACAGAGTTAATCACGAGCTTGATGCCTAATAAACAACCGGACGATGAACATGCAGAAACTAAGCGTTCATTTTCAATTGATAAGGAAGTATTATTTATTGTAGCTGTAGCGCTGATTATTCTTGGCAATGTGCTGTATGATATGAGGGATAGTAAGTTTAATTTGGATAAAGATAAGTTGGAGATCACAAACTCGTATAGTAAATCTATAAATTATCGTGATATAGCTAAGATGGATACGATCATTGATATACCTTCTATTGCAATGAAAACAAATGGACTTGATGCCTCGAATTTGCTCAAGGGTTATTTTAGGCTAACAAATGATGAAAGCGCATACCTCAACTTACATACACATCCTCCCTATATCAGATTGATACTAAAAACCGATCAATACATCTTGATTAATATGGAAGATGCGAATAAAACCCGGAATTTATATAGAGAGTTAGCGACCAGAGTTTCGGAAGTAAAATGATTATCTCTCTTTCGTAAATGAAGGAGGTCTGTTACTCGGATATATAACTAAAAAAGGCTGCAATCCAGTACAGATTACAGCCTTTTTTAGTATCAGTAGCCTGTTATTCAGCTTTTGGTTTTTCTTCACGAGGAGGACGTGGCATCAATGCCTTGCGGGAAAGTTTGAATTTGCCTGTTTTTGGATCAATTTCCAACAATTTCACATCAATCATATCACCTTCTTTAATGCCGGCTTGATCCATGGTCTCGATACGTTTCCAATCGATTTCTGAAATGTGCAACAAGCCTTCTTTGCCCGGCATGAATTCAACGAATGCACCGTATGGCATAACCGATTTTACTTTCGAAGGATAAGTCTCGCCAATTTCAGGAATAGCAACTATGCCTTTAATCTTCGCAATAGCAGCATCGATCGCAGCTTTATTGTTAGCTGCAATTTCCACACGTCCTTGGTCACCTTGTTCTTCGATGGTGATAATAGCGCCAGTTTCAGCTTGCATGTTTTGAATAATCTTTCCACCAGGTCCGATAATGGCACCGATCATTTCTTTCGGAATGAACATAGCTACAATACGAGGAGCATTTGGTTTCATGTCAGCACGTGGAGCTTCTAATGTTTCCTGGATTTTCCCAAGGATATGCATACGGCCTGCTTTTGCCTGGCTCAATGCAGTTTCCAAAATTTCGTAAGAAAGTCCGTCAACTTTAATATCCATTTGAGTGGCAGTGATACCATCTTTTGTTCCGGTTACCTTGAAGTCCATGTCTCCCAAGTGGTCTTCGTCTCCCAAAATGTCCGATAGAACAGCAAAGTTCTTACCTTTATTTTCGGAAATCAATCCCATGGCAATACCAGAAACTGGTTTTTTGATTTCAACACCGGCGTCCATCAAGGCCAATGTACCGGCGCAAACTGTAGCCATTGAAGAAGATCCGTTTGATTCCAAGATATCAGAAACCACACGTACCACGTAAGGATAGTTTTCTGGAATCATGTTTTTCAATGCGCGTAAAGCCAAATTTCCGTGACCAACTTCACGACGACCTACGCCACGAGAAGCTTTTGCTTCGCCTGTTGAAAATGGAGGAAAGTTATAGTGCAACAAGAAACGTTCTTTACCTTTTGTCAGGGCATCGTCCACAATTTTTTCATCCATTTTTGTTCCCAAAGTAACGGTAGTCAACGATTGAGTTTCGCCACGGGTAAATATAGCTGAACCGTGAGCTCCCGGTAAATAATCAACTTCAGACCAGATAGGACGGATTTCAGTGGTTTTACGTCCATCCAAGCGCTTGCCTTCGTCCAAAATAGAGCGGCGCATAGCTTCTTTTTCAACTTCGTGGTAGTATTTGCCAATCAGTCCTTTTTTTGCTTCTGCAACTTCTGGCTCCAAACCTGCAATATATTCAGCTTTTATAGCTTCAAAGTTTTCAATGCGCTCATGTTTGTTTGGATTGCAAGCAGTTGCGATAGCATATACTTTGTTGTAAGTTTTTTCCCAAATATCTTTTTTCAGATCTTCATCGTTGTCCTCGTGGCAATAAACACGTTTTACGGTTTTTCCTACCGCTTCCATCAATTCCAATTGCACTTTGCAATGGTCTTTGATAGTATCGTGGGCCACCTTCATGGCTTCCAATAAAACCTCTTCGCTTACTTCCTTCATTTCGCCTTCAACCATCATAATATTGTCGCTAGTGGCGGCAACCATGATTTCCAAATCGGCGTTTGCCAGTTGGGCAAAAGTAGGATTTATAACGAAACTTCCATCAATGCGTGCAACACGACACTCTGAAATTGGTCCGTTGAAAGGAACATCCGAAACAGCTAAAGCTGCTGAAGCAGCCAAACCGGCTAGTGCATCGGGCATGTCTTCACCATCAGACGATACAAGCATTACATTAACGAAAGTCTCAGCATGAAAATCATCAGGAAATAAAGGGCGCAAAGCGCGGTCAACCAAGCGGGATACTAAGATTTCGTAATCCGAAGCACGTCCTTCACGTTTCAAGAAACCTCCGGGATAGCGGCCAAAAGCGGCATATTTTTCTTTATAATCAACCGAAAGCGGCATGAAATCCGTTCCAGGTACTGCGTTTTGAGCCGAACAAACTGTGGCTAAAAGCATTGTGTCGCCCATGCGAACCATAACAGAACCATCGGCTTGTTTAGCCAATTTTCCTGTCTCAATAGAAATGGTACGTCCATCACCCAATGTGATGGTTTTTGTAACTACATTCATAAAATTACATTTTTCTTATTTTTAAACATCTAATTTTCGCGCGCAAAGATACGATATTTTTTGCAGAAAATATTCAGATTAAAAGTAATTTGGAGGTTTTTGAAAGATTGCCGGGAGAATTTCTGAAGCGGAAGAGTTCAAAGAACTTACTTTTAATTGCAGAGACTTGATTGCATGCAAAAGGGCCTGGCACTTGCCAGACCCTTTCTGTGTCTTTTTTCTGTTTTGATTTATAGCTTTTTGAGTTCTTCTGCAGCATTAGTCTGATTAATGACTTTTACGTCGTACAGAATTTCCAATTTGTATGTTTTTCCAAGGATGGCATTGTATAGGTTTGTTACGCCATCGTGTCCCATAGCATGAAAATCTTGCTTCATGGTGGCACAATTCGGATTATCCTTAATGTAATATAGCAGCGGTTTCGAAACATCGAAGAATACGGAAATGCCTCCAGCTTTCATGAATTTGGATAAAGCAGGAAATTCATTCACTCCATTTAGTGCCGGAACTCCCCAAATCATTTGCACTCCATTGATTTTGTTGTTTTTGTTTAAATTGTCAGTTAGTAATTCTTTCCCGTAGTCGGACATTTCAAACGAATAGAGAACCTTTGGAATAATTTTGTCACTAATAACCGAGCGTAAGCCTAGTAGTCTTTCCGACATGTTGTTGGCACCCATACCACCGCATAAAACAATGATCTGGTTTGGTTTCTTGTGAGCTTTGTCGTATAGGCTCATCATAGTTTCGCCGCAAATCTTTCCGGCTTTCTTGTTGTCGGTTCCAATGTAAAATATCCGATCGCTTTTAGGGGCATCAGAGTCAAAGGTGGCTACCTTTATTCCGGCTTTAATGGCTTTGTTTATAGGTTCTTTCAGTATTTCTGCATCGTTACAGCTGATTAAGATACCATCTACTTTGTAACGAATCAGATTTTCGATTAATTCTTTTTGTTTCTTTCCGTCGATGGAGGTCGGAGCCTCCCAGGTAACGGTGATTCCTAGTTCTTTTGCTGCATCGACAGCACTTTGTTTAACTTGATCAAAGATTGCATTGTCGACTTTCGGGATAACTGCGATGATAATTTCCTTTTTCTCATTCTGTTTCTTCGCGCATGAAACAGAAATTCCGGCTAAAAGGCACAGCATTGCGAATATAAGCCAATTCTTTTTCATAATGTACGTAAATTTAAGAGTGTTACTAAAATCGTTATTTGTTTTGAAATGATAATTTTCAATGATTTTTAGTACGAAAAGGCAAAATCATTTTGCTAATCTTTAAACAATCACGAACAACACTTTGTTTTTACGGTTTTTGTGTTGGGAGCATTATTGTTGATGAAGATGAAGAGGTTTGAAAATGACATGCTGAGTCTTTGTTGTGGTAAATAACGATTATCTGTTGTCTGGTTCACAGCTTCATGAGGCTGTGAACCTAAAGATTGAGTGAAATCGGGAAGAATGATGCTGGATAGGATTAAAACAAAAACGGCTTCAAATCATTGATTTGAAGCCGTTTTTGAAGTGGTACCACCAGGAATCGAACCGGGGACACAAGGATTTTCAGTCCTTTGCTCTACCAACTGAGCTATGGTACCTTTCGTCTTAGCGGGTGCAAATATACGGCGATTTTTTTATTCTGCAAGGGCAATGAAGAAAAAGAGATGAAAATACTTGCCAATGCATGGCTTATTCTGTTTTGTTTGTTGTTTTAATTCATTGAAATTGATTTGAATAAATCAATCGAAATTAAATGAATTTTTTTTGATTTTTTTTCTATATATAATTTGATCGCATTGTGATGAAGTTAAAATGCAGGAAAATTGGGAAGGCTGTATGGATGCTTTCAGTTAATTGATTTTGGTTGGTCTGATGTGTTTAAATTGTAGTAAGTCAGTGCGTTTAGTCAGCTTGGTGTTTGGCTTTTATTATTCGTGTTTTTTGTGTATTTTTGCGAACCAAACTCAAATTGAAGTAATTTACGAATGAATAATATCCGCAATTTTTGCATTATAGCCCACATTGACCATGGGAAAAGTACCTTAGCCGACCGTTTGCTAGAGTATACAAATACTGTAGCAGGTAAAGAAATGCAGGCGCAGGTTCTTGATAATATGGATTTGGAACGCGAACGTGGCATTACGATAAAAAGTCATGCTATCCAGATGAGTTATAGACTTAATGGAGAAGAATATGTTTTTAATTTGATTGATACTCCGGGGCATGTCGATTTTTCTTACGAAGTCTCACGTTCTATTGCCGCTTGCGAAGGGGCCTTGTTGATAGTAGATGCTACGCAAGGTATACAAGCCCAGACTATCTCCAACTTGTATATGGCCATTGAGCATGATTTGGAAATTATTCCTATAATGAATAAAATGGACATGGATAATGCCATGCCCGATGAAGTGGAAGATCAGATTGTGGAGTTGTTGGGTTGTAAACCGGAAGAAATTATTCGGGCCAGCGGCAAGACAGGGATGGGGGTTTACGATATTTTGGAAGCTATTGTAAACCGTGTTCCTGCACCCAAAGGTGATCCCGAAGCTCCGTTGCAATGTCTGATTTTCGACTCCGTGTTTAATTCGTTCCGGGGAATTATAGCGTATTTTAAAATTGAGAACGGTACCATCAATAAAGGCGATCTGGTTAAGTTTGTGAATACAGAGAAGGAATATTATGCAGAAGAAATTGGTATTCTCAAATTAGAAATGTCGCCAACAAAGTCCCTAAGTGCAGGTAATGTTGGGTATATCATTTCAGGGATTAAGACTTCGAAGGAAGTAAAAGTGGGTGATACGATTACACACGTGAAGCGTCCGTGTGCCAAGTCCATTGAAGGATTTCAAGAAGTGAAGCCAATGGTTTTTGCTGGAGTATATCCGATTGAAAGTGAAGATTTTGAAGACTTGCGTTCCTCCATAGAAAAACTTCAACTGAATGATGCTTCACTTACTTTCGAGGCAGAATCGTCAGTAGCGTTAGGTTTCGGTTTCCGTTGTGGATTTCTTGGTATGCTGCACATGGAAATCATTCAGGAGCGGCTTGATCGTGAGTTTGATATGAATGTGATTACCACGGTGCCAAACGTTTCGTATAAAGTATATACTAAAAAAGATGAATTGATAGAGGTGCATAATCCTTCTGGATTGCCTGATATTATGGCGATCGATCGCATTGAAGAACCGTATATTCGTGCCTCTATCATTACCCGTACCGATTATATCGGGCAAATTATGACACTTTGTTTGGGAAAACGTGGTGAATTGGTAAAACAAAATTATATTTCAGGAAACCGTATGGAGTTGATTTATGATTTGCCGCTTGGCGAAATTGTATTCGACTTTTACGATCGTTTGAAAAGTATTTCGAAAGGTTATGCTTCATTTGATTATCATATGAATGGGTTTCGTCCTTCAAAACTAATCCGGTTGGATATTTTGTTGAACGGCGAGGCGGTAGATGCGCTTTCATGCCTTATTCATGTTGATAACGCTGTTCCGCTCGGGAAGCGCATGTGCGAGAAACTAAAAGAGCTGATTCCCCGGCAGCAATTTGATATTGCGGTGCAGGCAGCTATTGGAGCAAAAATCATTTCGCGCGAAACCATTAAGGCGGTACGTAAAGATGTGACTGCTAAATGTTATGGAGGTGACATTAGCCGTAAACGGAAGCTGTTGGAAAAACAGAAAAAAGGAAAAAAACGCATGAAACAGATTGGTAACGTGGAAGTGCCACAGAAAGCGTTTTTGGAGGTGCTGAAATTAGACTAAGAATGAAAGATATACAGTTTCTTGCTGTGTGTAAAATTCCATACCTACACCTTTGTCTGGTTTTCAGCTTATATTGAAGAGTTTTAGTTGTTTATGCAACGGTCGGCTTAGCTTTTTTATATCTCATTAAACGAAACTAATCTTTATTAGTTTTTTTTATACTTTGGGCGAGGATAGAAAGCAAACTTATTAGTGTAAATTTGCGACTTAATTTTTAAAAACAAACAGAATAATCAATTATCAAAACGCTATAATTTATGTCAGAGTTAATAGGACATATTTCACAAATCATCGGGCCGGTGGTCGATGTTTTCTTTGATTTGAAAGGGAAAGATGAGGTGAAATTACCTGCCATTCACGATGCGTTGAGCATCGACCGTGGAAATGGGAAAGAACTGATTGTTGAAATTCAACAACATATTGGAGAAAATACTGTTCGTACAGTGGCCATGGATTCGACCGATGGGCTTCGTCGTGGTTTGAAAGCTGTGGCGATGGGAACGGCTATTTCCATGCCAATCGGCGATCAGGTAAAAGGACGCCTGATGAATGTGATCGGTGATTCCATTGATGGTATGAAATCGTTAGATAAAAAAGGTGCTTATCCAATTCATCGTGAACCGCCCAAATTTGAAGATTTGACTACCAGTCAGGAAATCCTATCAACCGGTATCAAGGTTATTGATTTGCTTGAGCCGTATTCAAAAGGAGGTAAAATTGGTCTTTTCGGTGGTGCCGGTGTCGGTAAAACTGTATTGATCATGGAGCTGATTAATAATATTGCAAAAGGACATAATGGGTTTTCAGTTTTTGCCGGTGTAGGTGAACGTACCCGTGAAGGGAATGATTTGCTTCGCGAAATGATTGACTCGGGTGTAATCCGTTATGGCGAAGAGTTTAAGAAAAGCATGGAAGAGGGTGATTGGGATTTGTCCAAAATTGATTATTCTGAAGTGGAAAAATCACAGGCAACGCTCGTGTTTGGACAAATGAACGAACCTCCCGGAGCTCGTTCATCGGTTGCTCTGTCAGGTTTGACTGTTGCCGAATCTTTCCGTGATGGTGGCGGTGAAGGTGGACGAGATATCCTTTTCTTTATCGATAATATTTTCCGTTTTACACAAGCAGGTTCTGAGGTTTCTGCTTTGCTTGGTCGTATGCCATCGGCTGTAGGTTATCAACCAACGCTGGCCACTGAGATGGGTATCATGCAGGAACGTATTACTTCCACAAAAAATGGATCTATTACTTCAGTTCAAGCTGTTTATGTGCCTGCTGATGACTTGACCGACCCGGCTCCGGCTACAACTTTCTCGCACCTGGATGCGACAACAGTACTTAGCCGTAAGATTTCCGAGCTTGGTATTTTCCCCGCAGTTGACCCGCTTGAATCTACTTCGCGTATTCTTGATCCGTTGGTAGTTGGCGAAGATCACTATAATACTGCTCAACGTGTAAAACAAATTTTACAACGCAATAAAGAATTGCAGGATATTATTTCCATTCTTGGTATGGAAGAATTATCTGAAGAGGATCGTTTGGTAGTTAACCGTGCCCGTAAAGTGCAACGGTTCTTATCTCAGCCATTTTATATGGCGGCTCAATTTACGGGCATTCCCGGGGTAATGGTGCCTATTGCCGAAACAATCCGTGGGTTCAAAATGATTTTGGATGGCGACTTGGATTATCTTCCGGAAATGGCTTTCTTAAGTGTTGGAACGATTGATGATGCCATTGCTAAGGGTCAGAAATTAATTGAACAATCAAAAAAATAAGCGGAAATGAAGCTTGAAATAATCACTCCTGAACAAATATTCTTTTCTGGTGAAGTAACTTCAGTGACACTGCCGGGAACAAGTGGACTTTTCACGGTGTGGGAAAATCATGCGCCGCTAATTTCTTCGTTGACAAAAGGGAAATTGAGCTTTCTGGTTGAAAAGAAAGAAACCGAATTGAATATTGATGGTGGTTTTGCAGAGGTAAGTAAGAATACAGTAACTGTTTGTCTTGAGGTTGTGAAAGCCTGATTGGATGAAAAAACTTAAAAGAAACCTGGAGATCATACTGACCCTTACCATGCTGATTTGCGGTTGGGGAGTTTGGTTCTTGTTGAAAAAAGCTCTTCCTGAGAGTTATTTTGTCTGGTATCCGGTAATTCCTTGTTTCTTCTATATTATGGGTTTGGTTCTTATCAATGTAATTACACGAGACAGGAAAGAGAGTCAGTTAAAATTGGTGAACTTGTACATGATATTGCGACTAAGTAAAGTCATGGCAAGTATTCTTTTTGGAGGAATTTACTTGTTGTTTATAAAAGAACAAGTACGAGACTTCAGTATCGTTTTTATTGGTTACTACTTAGTGTATCTGGGTTTGGAAACTTATTTTTTCTACAAAGTGGAAGAAATAATTAAAAGTAAAAAAATAGATGAGTAACTTACGTAAAATTATAGGCTTAATAGCAATATTTGTCTTTCTGTCAGGATCGTATGTTCTGGCTAATGAACCAGTGTCTGCTGAAAAACCAAAGGAAGAACTAAATGTAAAGGAATTGATTCTTGAACATTTAGCAGATTCTTATACTTGGCATATTACTAAAATAGGTGAGACGGATATTGCGATTCCACTACCAGTTATTGTTTATAGTCAGACAACAGGGTGGCATGTGTTTTTGTCTTCTTCATTTCACGAAGGAGCTCAACATGATGGTTTATCGATTGCCACAGATGGAAAATATAAAGGCAAGATTGTAGAAAAAGATGATCAGGGAAAAGATGTAAGACCGTTTGATATTTCTATTACAAAGGTCGTTTTCTCGGTATTGTTCAATAGTTTATTGCTCATAATTATTATTCTGTCGGTAGCTCGTTCGTACAAAAAAGATACATTTGAATCAAAGAAGGGTTTTGTCGGGTTTATGGAAATGTTTATAATGAACGTGAACGATGATGTAATAAAGCCATGTATAGGAAAAGATTATCGTCGATTTGCGCCATATTTGCTCACCGTATTCTTTTTTATCTTCATAAATAATTTGATGGGTTTAATTCCCATTTTCCCTGGTGGGGCTAACGTAACCGGAAATATCGCCATAACTTTTGTATTGGCCTTGATCACGTTTTTTATTGTAAATATCTTTGGGAGCAAGGAATATTTTAAAGAAATTTTTTGGCCGGATGTACCTGTTTGGTTGAAGGTTCCAATACCATTGATGCCAGCTATTGAGATCGTTGGTGTTTTTACAAAACCATTTGCTTTGATGATTCGTCTTTTTGCAAATATACTTGCGGGCCACTCTATTGTATTGGGGTTAACTTGTTTGGTGTTTGTGACGGTAAAACTTGGAGTGGCTATGAACACCAGCATGAGTATTGTTTCGGTATTGTTTAACGTGTTTATCAACTTGGTGGAATTGTTGGTAGCCTACATTCAGGCCTATGTGTTTACTATGCTTTCAGCTGTGTTTATTGGGTTGGCAAGGGTTGAACCTCACCATGC
>Ga0318567_10000025_pt1 | contig 72086 bp, 56 predicted proteins | sample GRESIP088b5f20_FD_203691 | JGI IMG/M metagenome (GOLD analysis project Ga0318567, IMG submission 203691) | Tropical soil microbial communities from Luquillo Experimental Forest, Puerto Rico - GRE.SIPMG.088b5f20 | ecosystem: Environmental > Terrestrial > Soil > Tropical forest > Bulk soil...
ACAAAGCTGATATGGATATCGTATCTAACGCTTCTTGTACTACAAACTGCTTGGCTCCTATGGCTAAAGTTATCAACGACAACTTCGGAATCGTTGAAGGTTTGATGACAACAGTTCACGCTGCTACCAACACTCAAAAAACAGTTGATGCTCCTTCTGCAAAAGACTGGAGAGGTGGGCGTTCTATCTTAGGTAACATTATCCCTTCTTCTACAGGTGCTGCTAAAGCAGTAGGTAAAGTTATCCCTGCATTGAACGGAAAACTTACAGGTATGGCTTTCCGCGTACCAACTGCTGACGTTTCTGTTGTTGACTTGACAGTACGTTTGGAAAAAGCTGCTTCTTACGATGAAATCAAAGCTGCAATGAAATTGGCTTCTGAAACTACAATGAAAGGTATCCTTGGATACACTGAAGATTCAGTAGTTTCAACTGACTTCGTTCACGAATCACGCACTTCAGTATTCGATGCTGGTGCAGGTATCGCTTTGAATGGTAACTTCGTAAAATTAGTTAGCTGGTATGACAATGAGTGGGGTTATTCTAACAAAGTGTTGGATTTGATCGCACACATGGATTCAGTAAAATAAGCTGACCAATCATAAAATTGAAAATCCCTTGTAACAATCGTTGCAAGGGATTTTTTATTTTATAACAGTTTGATTTTAGCCAATGAATCCGGCAAGACAACATTTATTCCATCAACTCCACAAACCTAAAATTCCGACCATCAAACAATCCTTTATCCCCAAGTTTTAGTTCTGGAATAACGAGCAACGACATAAAAGCAACCGTCATAAATGGAGCTTGCAGCGTTGCACCGAGTTCTTTAGCCATGGCATCCACCGCTTCGTACTGTTGTGCAATCACACAACCTTCATCGTCCGACATAGTGCCACTAACCGGTAATGGCAACAAACAAGTTCTATCCCTATCACAAGCCAAAATGCCTCCTTTTGTATCTATTATTTGATTAATTGCCGAAACAATTTCTTCATCCGAAGTTCCCACTGCCACAATATTATGACTATCGTGTGACACAGTAGAGGCTAATGCTCCACGTTTCAATCCGATATTCTTAATGAATGCAATAGCCGGCTCGGAAGGTTCGTAGCGATTATAAACCACCAGCTTGAGAATATCGTTTTCAACGTCCGAAACAACATTTCCATTTATGATCTTCGGTATTTTCAGTTCACTCCGGGTAAAAAGCTGACCGTCGTCAACCATAATTACTTTCAAATTATTACCTGCCGGAGCTACGTGCAATTGCTCAACCTTAATTTGATATGTATTAAACTTATTGATCAATCTAGTTGGGATGAATCGCGGAAAAGCCGGTACGCCATTTTCCGAAACCACTTCACCATCGATATAGGTTTTCGTTACTTCAAAATCAACCAAATTATTCACCACTATAAAATCAGCTGCATCACCCGGTTGCAACAAACCCACATTCAATTTATAATGTTCAACAGGAGTGAGCGAACAAGCCCGCAACACGTCCATTAAATCATAACCCTTTGCAACTGCACGGCGAACCAAAGCATCGATATGTCCATTTTTCATCAGGTCGTCCGGATGTTTGTCATCGGAACAAAACATAATTTTATCGGCATGAGTATCAAGCAACGGTAACAAGTCATCAAAATTTTTGGCAGCACTTCCTTCCCGGATTTGCACTTTCATGCCTAAAGCTATTTTGGCCTCAGCTTCGGCAACGGTCATGCATTCATGGTCGGTGGTAATGCCACCCGCAGCATACGCCACCAAATCATCTCCCGAAAGCTCGGGCGCATGCCCATCAATTGGTTTTCCTATCCGCCTGGCTGCCTGCAATTTCAGATGCACTTGTTTATTCTGATGAATCACACCCGGAAAATTCATCATTTCAGCCAAAAAATAAATATCATCCCGCTGCAATAATTTCTCCACATCATCTGCATCTAACACGGCTCCGGAGGTTTCATAATGCGTTGACGGAACACAAGAGGGTGCCCCGAAGAAGAATTTCATGGGTGATTGCTTGCCATTCTCTATCATATAATCAACTCCTTCAACTCCGCACACATTAGCTATTTCGTGTGGATCGCATACACAGGCCACTGTGCCGTACACCACGCTGTAACGCGCAAACTCAGCCGGCAGCATCATGGAGCTTTCAATATGAATATGTGAGTCGACCAAGCCCGGCAAAATAAATTGTTCGTCAACTTCTTCCGCTGGCATTATAGTGGCAATCTTACCATTCTCAATTTGTACCACGCCTTTTGTAATGGTTCTTGCAACCACATCCACAATATGTCCTGATATTGTTTTCAATATATATTCAATTTTAATTCGTTTTTATAAGAACAAATGTACAGAAATTCCGGCATAAAGAGCCAAGATGCCAGCACAAAGGCAGGAAAGATATAACAGAAGATACTTAATCAAAACTCAAGTAGGGTTTTAATTTTACTAAATCATCGGGAGTCAGTTCCGGCAATTCTTTCAAGTCGGTAATATCGTGCAGTTTTCCTTTTTTCCTGCGAAGTTCATAAATGGCTTTACCCTTATAGAATCTTATATACGGGTGAGCTTTTAAACGCTCAGCACTTGCAACATTGACTTTAATTTTTTGAACCAAATCAGTATTTACCCGACAATACGGGCGGATTTTTTCAAGATTCTCCGGTCGCATGCCAAAAACTTCACTCAATTGCGCTACCGAAACAAAACCGCCCAGCAACTGCCTGAAACGCACAATTCCTTTTGCATAACCTCGACCTATTCCGTTGACCTGCATCAAGAGCGTTGTATCGGCCGAGTTCAGATCCACTATAACATCTGCCCGTTTTGCAACAGCAGCCTCTGCCTTAACCGTTTTCAGTTCTGCAATCTTGATATAAGATTCCAACTCTTTGAATTTTTCGGGCGAAATGCCATACACCTTTCCAAAATCAGCTGAAGTGCGATACATTCCTCCTCTTTTCCTGTATTTCAGGATATTGGAAGCAATGAAAGGTTTCAAACCCAAACGAACAAAAGCAGTTGAATCAGTTGTATTAGGATCGAATGAAAAGAGCGTGTAAGCAACTTTTTTATCAAAAGTTTTATACGGAGAGTTTTGTTTGTATTTCTCTTCATACTGACGCTGGCGTTCTTCGTATTGTTGTTGCCAGTTAGCTTGACGAATACTATCCCGCGAGACCAACGATTTCTTAAAGTTCTCTGCTTCTTTCAGAAAAGCGGTTCCATCTTTTTCGGTGACCGGAAAGAAAAAAGACAAGGTATAATTGGCAATTAACACCAATACTATAAGCACAACAAGTACAATGATTCCAGTGCGTTGGCCTCTGGAAAAATAGAAGAAATCTTTCCACATAACTAAATTTCAGGATTTAAATGAGCTTGCAAACTATTTTTTTTCAAATATATAAAATCCTTTTGTATTAACAAGCATTTCTTCTAAAATAGTTAATCACAACAAGTAATTGCAATCAGGCAGACCCAAGCCGTACTATCTGAAAAGCATTCTATTACTAAAAAAGCACAGAGAATGCCTCTGACGAAACATTCTCTGTTATCCATTTATGATAAGAGCGGCAAACGGGACTCGAACCCGCGACCCTCAGCTTGGGAAGCTGATGCTCTACCAACTGAGCTACTGCCGCATTTTTAATTTCCGGCTGCAAATGTACTTGTTATTTTTAAATAAACAAATCAGAAACCGAAGTTTTATCTTCAATTTCTGATTTGTTGGTTGTATTTAAGAATTTATCGTACAATTCCCGAAAATCCCATAAAAGCCATTGCCAGCAATCCGGCTGTTATTAGCGCAGTAGGAATCCCTTCCATGCCTTTCGGGAGTTTTACCATGCTGAGTTGCTCACGAATTCCGGCAAACAAAATCAATGCTAAGCCAAAACCTACGGCCGTGGAAATGGCAAAAACAACACTTTCCACCAGATTAAAATCTTTCTTAACCACCAACAGAGCTACACCCAGAATAGCACAGTTGGTTGTGATAAGCGGCAGGTAAACACCTAAAGCCTGATACAAAGCGGGTGAAATCTTTTTCAATAGAATTTCCACCAGCTGAACCAATGCAGCAATAATCAGAATAAAAGTAATAGTCTGCAAAAATTGAATATGAAACGGCTCCAGCACCGATTTCTGAATAATATACGTAAAGATGGTTGCAATAGTCATTACAAATGCCACCGCACCACTCATTCCCAATGCTGTATTGATTTTCCTGGAGACACCAAGAAAAGGACATATACCCAAAAACTGGGACAGCACAATATTGTTTACAAAAACCGCACTAATGAAGATTAAAATATAAGCCATAGCTAATTGATTTTTTGAAGTCTATAAACCTTCCTCTTTATGAACTTTTAGACTTTACGAACTTTATAAACTTTTTGAACTCCTTACCTTATTCATGATTGCAATTAAATAACCCAGCGCGATAAAAGCACCCGGCGCCAGGACAAAAATCAAGGCACCATAATTATCCGGGAAAATAATCTGTCCAAAAACCTTTCCGGTTCCCAACAACTCGCGAACAACTCCAAGCAAAGTCAGGGCAAAAGTAAATCCGAGCCCCATCCCAATTCCATCGAGGGCAGAGCTGAAAACCGTATTTTTCGCGGCAAAAGCCTCTGCCCGCCCCAACACGATACAGTTCACCACAATCAGCGGGATAAAGATACCCAGGCTATCGTAAATAACCGGGAAGTATGCGTGTATCAACATTTCGGCCACGCTTACAAAAGTTGCAATCACCACCACATAAGCCGGAATGCGCACTTTATCAGGAATAATATTTTTCAGCACAGAAACCGCCACATTTGAGCCAAACAATACGAACAATGTGGCTAACCCCATGCTCATTCCATTCACAGCCGAATTAGTTGTGGCCAGCGTGGGACACATACCCAAAACCAGGACAAATATCGGATTCTCCGATAGTAAGCCATTAAGAATAATTCTAAATCCTGATTTTTTCATTGTCCTTGTTCTTTTGTTTCATTTTCATTCACTTTTGTGGTATCAACAGGAATTGGTTCGGTTTCCGGTTTAACCGGCGCATCCAAATGGCTTACGAATGCAAAATAGGCATTTCGCACCGCAAACAGAAAAGCCCGCGAGCTAATAGTGGCCGAAGTAATTGCATCCACCTCGCCACCTTCTTTGCTTACAGTCAGGTTAGCCGTTGCAGGGTCTTTGCCAATAATGCTCTGATGCAGTGTATTGGTTTTAAACCAATCGATCATTTTAGCTCCTAAGCCGGGAGTCTCATTTTGTTGCAAAACAGTATAATTCACAATAATGCCTGCTTTGTCGAAACCGACCATTACATCGATATGCCCTCTGTATCCGTTATTCGACGATGACTCTACAGCCGCCCCTACAAAAGCATTGTTTTTATCATAAGCCTTAAAAACCTTCATGGTTTCTACTCCATCATTCATCACAATCGGTTTCGAGTCAACATGATCGAAAGCCGGCAAAACAGCCCGGATAGCTTCCTGCTGCTGTGTGTATTGTGCCTGATTTACAGGCTCTTTGGTCAATGAATGCACCGAGGCCAGCGCTACAGCCGCAAATAGTGTTATACCCGTAAGCACCAACACCATGTTTATAAAATTTGATTCTATTCTTCTCATACTCTTTTTGCCTCCCCAAAACGTTTGGGCTTGATATATTTATTAATTAAAGGTGTGAAGGCATTCATAATCAAAATGGCAAATGAAATACCTTCGGGGTATGCCCCAAAAACACGAATGATAACCGTAATAATCCCTATTCCCACCCCGTAAATCAGCATCCCGCGCGGATTCATGGGCGATGTCACATAATCCGTTGCCATAAAAATGGCTCCGAGCATTAATCCCCCCGTCAGCAAGTGAAACACCGGAGTGCCCATGTAAGCTTCGGGGTTTGCATAATGCAAAATGGCCGTAAACACAAACACGGTAGCAAGTATACTAACCGGGATGTGCCAGGTAATTATCTTTTTTACCAGCAGATACACGAACCCAACTAGCAAAGCCAAGGCAGAAACCTCACCCATCGAACCGCCCATATTCCCCAAAAACATATCCAAAGTGCTGGGTATTTCGGTAACTTGTCCTTTTAATATTGCCAACGGGGTGGCAGCCGTGACTGCATCAAGATACGAGGTGTTGAACGGGATTGACTTAGGCCAAACGGTCATTTGCGCCGGAAAGGAAATAAGCAGAAACACGCGCCCGACCAAAGCCGGATTGAATGGGTTGTTCCCCAATCCTCCAAAGCTCATTTTGGCAATGCCGATAGCAACCAACGACCCGATTATCACGATCCACACCGGCAGGTTGGTAGGCAGGTTAAACGAAAGCAATAAACCGGTCAGGGCAGCCGAACCATCCGTGATAGTTACAGCTCCTCTGATCATAAACCGCTGGATCAGGTATTCGAAAACAATACACGAAACTACCGCCGTAACACTTATTATCAGTGCTCCCAGCCCGAAGAAATACAATCCGGCCAGATAGGCTGGTACAAGTGCTATAAAAACCCCAACCATTTTGCTCGAAACCGTATCGCCACTATGAACGTGTGGAGCAGGTGAAATAATTAGTTTATTCATGGATGTGTTTTATTTTATAAAGTTTGAAAGTTATAAAGTTCGTAAAGTATAGTAGTCAGAGTGTTTTTATAAGTCCTGAGAGCAACTTCGAAATTTCTTCGCACAAATCTGTTAACTCGGTTGCATCCCCATTTTCCAGTTTATTCAATTCTTTTGCTTTCTTCCAGGAATAAATATCTTCAAATCGTTCAAACTTCATATATGCTTATTTAGAATAATATCTCTTTTTATCTTTTCTTGCTTTCAACCACAAAAGCTCATTACCTTATAAACTTTATGGACTTTAAGAACTTTATAACTTTCAAACTTTATAAACTCACCTAATTCTTCCTCACAAGCCTTGCCCGAACAATCTTGCTGACGCTCGTTTTTCCAAGCCGGATATAGTCCAACAACGGCCGATTGGACGGACAGGAATACGAACAACATCCACATTCGATGCAATCCAGGATCCGGTCGCTCTCCATTTCCGTCCACATGCTGCGTTCACTTTGGGTCATCAGCAAGTACGGTTCCAATCCCATGGGGCACGCCACCACACAGTTGGCACACCGGATACAGTTCTGCATATTTTTTCGTTCCGATTCCAAGGTTGGTATAAACAACACTCCCGAGGTTCCTTTTGCCACAGCCACTTCCAGGTTGCTCAACGCACGCCCCATCATGGGTCCGCCGGCCACTATTTTCCCGGTATCCTCAGGAACACCACCCGCCTGCTCCACTACATGAGCCAACGGGGTTCCGATTCTTGCCCGGTAATTTCCATGATGCGTCATCGACTTTCCGGTGATCGTTATAATCCGTTCAAACAACGGTTTGTTTTTCTGCACAGCCTCGTAAATGGCAAATGCAGTTGCCACATTCTGAACCACCGCTCCCACATCCAATGGCAATCCGCCACTCGGCACCTGCCGTCCTATGGTTGCATCTATCAGCTGTTTTTCGCCTCCCTGCGGGTACTGTACCTGCAGCGCCATTACCGAAATTCCATCAAACTCTATCGCCAGCTTATGCAAATGGGCAATAGCATCTTTTTTATTATTTTCAATCCCAATGATGGCTTCGTGCACCCCAATGGCTTTCATCAAAATACTTACACCTACCAAAATCTCCTCGCCTTTTTCCATCATCAACCGATGATCGCAGGTAAGGTAGGGTTCGCATTCCACTCCGTTTATAATCAATACCTCGGCTTTCTTGCCCGGAGGGGGAGTCAGTTTCACATGGGTAGGAAAAGTAGCACCTCCCAGCCCCACGATGCCCGATTCGGAAATTTTCTTTACAATCGCTTTCGGATCGAGTGTGCATTCTTTTTTTACTTCCGGGGTCTTGTCAATCGTCTCCAGCCACTCATCCCCTTCCACGTCTATAAACACCGAAGGCACTTTATAACCCGAAGCATCCACATGTCCATCTATTTTAGCTACCACCCCCGAGACCGATGCATGTACATTGGCCGAAATATGGCCATTGGCCTGACCGATTAATTGTCCTACTTTTACCACATCGCCCGGCGATACAACGGCTGTACTGGGTGCACCCAGATAATGCCCAAGCGGTATCACAACCCGGGGTGGTAACGTGGCTTCCTGTATATGATGGTTGGCAGAAAGTTTATGTCCTTTTGGGTGAATACCACCCATTTTGAAAGTTCTCATATCTATTTTTAATCGTATATCAAAGGCCGGAAATCAAAACCCGGCACTTCACAGTAACATCCCTCCTTGTCAATGCAGGATATCTATCGTTTTTCTCTCCGGGAAATTCAGCTCTACAATTGCATTCGTGGGGCACACCGGGGCGCATTTCCGGCACAACGTGCATTTATCCGGATTGATATAAGCCAGGTTGTTTGTCAACGTAATAGCACCGAATGCACATACATCGGCACATTTTCCGCAACCGATGCAAGCCGTACTGCAAGCCTCCCGGATGGCTTCCCCCTCATCTTTGTTCACACAGTTCACGTAAATCCTCCGGCTTTTAGGGCCCCGTTTGCGTAATTCGATAATACTTCTCGGACAAGCTTTCACGCAGGCATTGCACGAAGTACATTTATTCTCTGCCACCACCGGCAACAAAGTAGACGGGTCTATATGCAGGGCGTCAAACTTACAAGCCGCTTCGCAATCGCCCAATCCCAGGCAACCCCACGAGCAACCCGTATCGCCACCATAAAGATTATGGGCAATGATGCACGAACTTACGCCATCGTACTGATTGGTGCGGGGACGAACTTCGCACGACCCTCCACAACGAACCACCGCAACGGTGGGTTCAAATGTGTTAGCTTTTTTACCCAGAATTTGCCCCACCCGTTCCTGGGTTGCCAACCCGCCAACCGTACATACCAGATGCTCCAGGCTTTCGGCTTCCACACAAGCTACGGCAAAACCATGGCAACCGGGAAAACCGCAACCGCCACAATTTACAGCCGGCAAGGCAGCTTCTACTTCAGCAACACGCGGATCTTCGAATACCCTGAATTTCCTGGCAGCAAGATACAACACAATTGCAGCAACAGCTCCCACCAGTACCAAGGTCAATATCGAAAGTACAATAATATTCATTCCCAGCTTATTTTCTAAAATTCAGTTCGTATATTACTTCGCAGCATAGCTTGTTATCATGTCTGATATCATCGCAGTGCTGTCTAATGTCACCGCACTCATGTCTAATACCGTCGCGGTCATGTCTGATGCCATCGCAGTCATGTCTAATGTCATCGCGCTCATGTCTGATGCTGTCGCGGTCATGTCTAATGTCATCGCACTCATGTCTGATGACGCCGCACTCATGTCTGAGGCTGTCGCGGTCATGTCTGATGTCGTCGCGGTCGTGTCTAATGTCATCGGCGTCCTGTCTGATGTCGTCGGCGTCCTGTCTGATGTCATCGGCGCCCCGTCTGATGCCATCGGCGACTCATCTTCTGTGGAACATATCAGGTCAGATCGCAAAACTTTAGCATTCAATTACACTGCAACCTCTCTTTTTATTTCAAATTTGAATTTCGTTTTTAATCTTTTATTGAAAAACGAAAGAACAACGTAATACGGAATAAGCACCGACACAGCTATTACCCCCGACACGGTTTCATTCATTGCAACTGCTTGCAATACCAGCAGCGTGATCAAGATCAAAACAAAAGGCAAAACAAACGCCAGTAGAACAGCTTGCAATCCGATAGATTCCCGTCCAAACAGGACCACCGTTTCGCCCACTTTGAAACTTTTATCTGCACTTTCCACCTCAATGAGTTTCTCCTGTTTATCAGCCGCCATGCAAGTTCCCTTGGCATGGCACTCGCTGCAAGCCGACTCTTGAACAATCAAAACCTCAATAAGATGATCTTCAATCTTATTGATAACGCCTCTATGTTCAATCAATTGCGCCATCGTAAAATCATGTTTAGCATATACATCAAACAAAAATACGGATTATTTCGATTTAGCTCTACCAACAAAACTGAAAAACGGTGAAATATAAGACAATTTAATCTAACGCGAACTCAACAAATCAATATAAACCAATACATTTCAAACAAAAAAAGCAAATCCAAGGTTTAAGTTGAATTTGCTTTTAATACTTGATACAGTCTACTGCTTGTTTTCCTTTTTCTTTGAAATCGCCGCTTTCAATAATTCCTCAGGCTTCTGTTCTAGCAGCGGAACCAGCTTATAATCCCACGTTTCTTCAAACTCCCAGTTAGCCTTCAGCGACAGTTTTTTCGGATAATAATAAACCTCCTCCGGTTTGCGCTTGGCTTTCAAATCGCCCGGATCCCATTTGCCATTTCCATTATCATCCACAAACAACCGGATATAGTAATCACCCGGTTTCAGGTATTCAAAAATAGTTCCTTTCTCTAATGCCGGCTTAGTGGCCACCACCACATCTTTCGTATCCAACACCTGCATAACCGCTTTGGGATTGAAAGTTGCCATAAGCATCTTTATGCTGGAGTAATCATCCAGCGACTTAATCTTAAATTCATCCTTTGTGGCTCGGCTCACTTTATTGTACATGCTGGTAAATGCTGCGGAATCAATCGTAACCCGGTAAGACATTTCCGGCACCCACTTGTAATCAATTGCATAAGTCATCTTAATCGAATCCATCTGCCGCCACTTAAACTTCAGGTCCTTATAAACGGTATCCACCTTTTGGCTCAGCTTTATTTTCGATGCATCTACCTGAGACAACGGCGCATCAAACGAGAGTATAGCCGGCGTATAAACATCAAACGACGGAGCCATATTGGACGTATACTTCAAATGCCCTACTTTCGGTGCCACCGCTTTCTTTGCCGCTTTCGATTTCGCACTGATACGCGCCTTGTGCTGATACACATTAATCGTATCGGTTATTGGTTTTAACTGGAAAAGCGAATCGGTTTTCAGATACGTTATCGACATCCGCAAGGTATCCGCCTTCCACACGGTCGAATCCTTCAACCAATACGTCAACGTGTCCATCCCCGCGCTTTTCTGCAACAGATACTTATTATCCCAATTGAAATTCAGGGGCTTTATCTCCGGCAATTTCGTCATCGATGTATTAAAGAACAACGTAAACACAAACGGCTCTTTCCGTTCCGACTTAACAAAATATTGGCGTTTTTTACTTTCATTGAAATAGCGAAGCGCCAGGTTATCCGGCAAAAACCGCGTACCCATATACGTATGCAGGCTGTCTACCGTAATTGAATCTTTCCAGATCGTATCCGTCATCTGTTCAATGCGCGTCGTCGGACTAACCAACGAATCCCCCATAGCGATACCTTCACCCGGTTCATAAAAATAATCGTGGTTAACGTCGCCCAGGGCAAATATCTTATATTTCCCCTTCTTCATATTGTCGATAGAGAAATGTCCTTTTTCGTCTGTTCTTCCCACCCGCATGAAAGGTTTCTTGAAAAACACCGAATCCGAATTTTCCTCATAAATACCCACAATAATCCCTGCCATAGGAGTCAAATCCTCGGCATTAATCACCGTTCCCGACACCTTAAGGGTATCAATATGGTCGCCGGTTGAGAATGAAAACAAATAATTCTTTATCGGGTTCTTTTCATTCAAATCCACAATGGCATTACCAAAGTTGACCGAATAGGTAGTGTTACCAATCAGGTTCTCATTGAAATTGACCGTAACCTTTTTCCCAAATGCTTTTATATCCGGCGGCTTTACCTGAGGCGGTGAAATCATTACATTCTCGTTGGGTTTCTCCACCGAAATCATTTCGTCAAAATCTATCTCGATTTGTCTTTTATTGTAATTGAGTGCACCGTTCTTGGGCGAGGATTTCATTACCCGCGGAGGCGTTTTATCTTTCGGACCGCCTGTTGGGCCAACCGATTTATTCGCACAAGAATAAATCAGGAATAAAACACCCAGATAAAAGAGAATATATTTGAAAGAGAGGAATTTCATATCGTTTGTAAAGTTGAAAGATTAAAGTTTTTTATCACTCAGCCTGTTTATGTCATAATTATTCAATTCACTTGCAGGGTCAAGACCTTGTGTCCGATCCGGCAACGCAAGCATTTCCGTTCGTCGCAATATTGCTTCTTCAATTGCAACAAAGCCTGCGTGTCAAAGGCATTCTCCGCTTTCAGCCCATGGTCTTTCCAACCCGAGATAATCGAATTGTGTTCGGCCGGTAATTGTTCCAGTATTTGCAGGGTTTTATCCTTCAGGTCATCATTGCCTTTATGACTGGCATAGCAAAACAAAGATGGAACAACCGTATTAATGATAATTCCATGTATCGACTGCCTTCCCAACCTTTTTATTTGACTTGCACTTGGACTTGCAAACAGATAATGGGTCTTCCAATACAAAGAAGTTTCACATTCGAACAAGCCCTTTAAATACTCCAGGTTGGGATTTTCAACCATCTTCGAAAACAGTTTCGTTGAAGAATGTACCAACGCCGCGAACTGGGCAATCCGCACATGCGGAAAATTATCCGGCCGCAACCGCAGCATTTTCCATTGCGACGAATCCATAGGCACCAACCCATACTTCGAACGAAGAAAATCATATTCCTTTTTCAGCCGTGCCGAGTAATCATCATCTTCTTCCAACTCCAACAAATCCGCCTGACCAAACAACATAGCTTCCAGTTGAAACAACTGGTCCTTATGCTTTCCCAGTATCGAAACCGGAAGCGATTTTGCCAGGCTCTCGAATGCATCGCTGTTCGCGCCAAATCCAAAACTTCGTGCCAGTTTTATATAAAATGCTTCTTCCCAATGCTGGTTATTCTCTTCCAACAACCGTTCGATAGCATTCATTTTCTGTTCCAGGCGTTCGGTAAGCAAGGCATTTTTCCAACTCTGTACGAAAATAGCCGGTACCGAATCGATCTTATCAGCACAAGGCACCCACTTTTGCCGGCTAAACAGTTGTTCGTAGTTCGTTTCAATCTCCTGCGGAAACTTCAATACAAGCTGAGGTATTTTCGTTCCATCAATTCGATACACATCAATATCCGCAGAAGAAACCACATGCAAAATGATGCTATCATACGCTTTGTCACCCTGATGATTGTGTTTGTTCCAGTCGGAAGAACAGGTATGAATTTCAACATTGCCTGCCCAAAGCGTATTTCCAATTTTTATCTTGGCATTGAAGAAATCCGGCCCTGCGTCGGTATTGATCCTACCCACATCAATTATTTCTACTGTCTCGCCGTCGGTAGTTGCGAGGTTGCGAGCAGTAAAAAGTTTGTTCTGCCAAACATAATGCAGGATAGATTCTTTCATGAGCGAGTCGTTATCAGTTTAAAGCACTCCAAATGTATAACCATGGCTATTCCAAAACTCAATGGCCAGTGGCAGTACGCTCAGCATATTATTCTTTGCCTTTATCGAATCATGGAAAACCACTATGGAACCGTTTCTGGATTGGCGTTTCACCCGCTTGAATATGGTTTCTTTCTCCAGTTTATGGTTATAATCAAAAGTAAGCAGATCCCACATGATTATTTCATATTCCAATTCAAGGATTTTTCGTTGCTTGCGCTTTATCCGTCCGTAAGGTGGGCGGAACAAATCGCTGTCAATATACTCCGAGGCTTTTTCTACATTCGCCACATATTCATCGGTCGAAACATTGAACCCTTTCAGGTGGTTGAATGTATGATTTCCTGTTTTATGCCCCCGGCGTAGTATTTCTTTATACAATTCGGGATATTTCTGAACGTTGTCGCCTACGCAAAAGAAGGTTGCTTTCAGGTTAAACTTGTCAAGCAAGTCCAGCACAAGCGGTGTAACTTCGGGCACCGGCCCATCATCAAAAGTGAGGTAAATCACTTTCGATGAGGTATCCCTGCGCCAGGTTAGTTTTCCTAAAAGAGGACGAAACAGATCTACAATTTGAAAACTCATTTACATTTGAACTCTTTTAGTATAATCCATATATTTAGGCATATATTTATTCACGATCGTAGATTGTTTTGCCTGATCGCAAAGACGCAAAACCTGATTCAACACTGCCATGTTATGGCCAATTCTATTTGACACGCTGTTGCGTTGAGAAGCATCCAGGCTCAAATACCAATCGAGGTATTCAACACAATCTTTGGCCACGGCATCCATAATAGCGTTTCCTTTGGCCGGTTTGTGCAGTTTATAATAATAATCGGCCAACTGGGTTGAAACATAATCGTGGCGAACGGTTGTGCCCGGAACTACTTTATTACAATAATCCAATGCTTTCTCTGCACGTACCGTATCACCTTTGGCCACCAATGCACCGATCAATTGAGCGAACATCATACGGTGGGTATGGCACATACGGGATGTATTTTCGTCGAGATATACTTTCGGATCGGCAATGTTACCGTATTTGAACTTGTTCATCATGTTATCGTACATCACGTCAACATTCACACTTGGCCCTGTACCTTTTACCCCAATCGGTAAAATTTGATAAGCCAATCCGGTCAATTCAAAGTGGTCGTTCAATCCCAGGTAATAATCATCACCCACTGTTACGGCGAAGTAAATCGGACGTTTCCATTTGTTTTCCTTCAATAGCTCGATAATCATCAGCTCACTCTTGGTCAGTCTCTTTTTCAAATTAAAATCAATCTGCGGAATGATTTCAGAAGCCCTGGATGCTGGCAACGTACCCGATTTAATTACTTCCTGCGCATTGATTGGCAAATACAATTGTTTAGTTGGGATAAATGCCTCGCCTTTCATCTTAGTCGATGAATCGTTGCTTAATACGAAGTCGAATGCTGTCTTCACATCCAGTGGTTTTTGAAGCAAATCTTCCACCCACAACACTTCGTTTTTACCAGCCACATAATCTTTCTGTTGCCATGAAATTGGAAGCGGAGCCGATTTGTAAGCGGCACGTTGCATTTGCCCGATATACCAATCGGTTTGTAAATAGCTCAGGTTACAGACCCGTTTATCTGTTCCAATACCTTCTACTTCCTGGTTGTACCAAAGAGGGAAAGTATCGTTATCTCCGTTTGTAAATATAACGGCATTCGGCCCGCACGAGGTCAGGTAGTTTTCACCAAAGTCGCGACAAGTATAGCGGTTGCTACGATCGTGGTCATCCCAGTTTTGTTGCGCCATCAACGCCGGAACACCGAGACAAACAATCGTTGCAACAGCAGCAGTCACCGTTTTTGGAACTTTAGGTAAATACTTTTCAATTCCTTTCACGACGCCCAATACGCCCAGTCCGATCCAGATACAGAATGCATAGAACGATCCGGCATATGCATAGTCACGTTCACGCGGTTGGTAAGGAGTTTGATTCAGATACACCACAATGGCGATACCGGTAAGGATAAACAGCAACATGATGAGCCAGAATCCTTCCACACCATGTTTGCCACCGTAGAAAATCATGAATATCATTCCGATAATACCTAAAATCAACGGTAACATAAAGTAGGTGTTATGCCCTTTATTATCTCTCAGTTCCGAAGGCAGGTTCTTTTGATCGCCCACCAATAAATTATCGATAAATCCAATACCGGTAATCCAGTTGCCACGGTCAATCTCGCCATAGCCTTGAATATCATTTTGACGTCCACTGAAATTCCACATAAAATAACGCCAGTACATGAAATTCACCTGATAGTCGAAGAAGAAGCGCATATTTTCAATGAAAGTAGGCTTGATATCGCTCTTCTGCTGTCCGCAATAGTCGTACGTAATTGTTTCCCCGGTAATCTTACCCCAGTCTTTATACGCCTGAACATGCGATTCAACGTTGCTGTACATTCTGGGGAAGAACATGTTGAAGCGTTCGTCCATTACGTAGTCGGTTTTATAACCGGTAACGATATATTGGTCTTTATCAGTTGGCGATGTTTTTGGTTTCTGTCCGTAAGTTGGAGCTCCTTGGGTTTGTTCGGGCGAGCACATATTACCGTCAACCTTCAACTTTACCGGAGCATTAAAGCAAGCGCCGTAAAGAAGCGGGGTATCACCGTATTGTTCGCGGTTCAGGTAGTATTTCAACGAGAACACGTTATCAGGGTTATTTTGATCCATGGTAGGGTTGGCCGACGAGCGGATAACAATAACCGCATAGGATGAATAGCCAATCAATACCATAGAAACCATCAACACCACGGTGTTCAACCAACGGGCATTGATCATTTGTTTCTTGTAATAGAAGAAAACGCCCATGGCAACTATAATAACGATTCCTAAGATGACATGTCCTCCAAAGAATGGAATACCGGCAATGGCAATGGTAAGTATAAACGATATAGCCATGCGCAATTTGCTTTTGGCTGCATTCGATTCATAGACAGCCCATGCCAAAATAGCAATGGTAAGAACGATATAGACAAACAACCCGGTATTGAATCCGAAACCAAGCTCATTTACGAACAACAACTCGAACCAACCGGCTACTTCCACAAAGCCCGGGATAACGCCGTATAAAACAACTGCAAGAATGATCACACCCGCCACTAAAGCTCCAATGACACCTTTCGTGGTAGGCGTATGTTTTTTGAAATAGTAAACCAGCACCAGTGCAGGAATAGCCAACAAGTTCAGAATGTGAACCCCAATGGACAATCCCATCATATAAGCAATAAAAATCAACCAACGGTCTGAACCAGTTTCATCGGCAACATCTTCCCATTTGAGGATAAGCCAGAAAACCAGGGCGGTGAACAGTGATGAAAATCCATAAACTTCCGCTTCTACCGCCGAAAACCAAAAGGTATCGGAGAACGTGTAAGCCAATGCACCAACCAAACCGGCACCGATAATGGTCAGGATATTTCCGGTGGTGTAATCATCGTCCGATTTAATAACGACTTTACGCGCCAAATGCGTAACAGTCCAGAATAAGAACAAAATGGTAAATGCACTGCATAAAGCGGTCAACGAGTTCACCATGATAGCCACGTGGCTGGTATCTTTGGCAAATAATGAGAAGAAATGACCCATAAGCATAAAGAAAGGTGCCCCGGGAGGGTGCCCCACATCCAACTTAAATGCACTTGAGATAAACTCCGGGCAGTCCCAAAAGCTTGCCGTTGGCTCCATGGTTAGCAAATAAGTCAAAGCAGCAATAGCAAAAGCTACCCATCCGAAGACGTTGTTCATTAATCTAAATCGTTTCATGAAAGCTAATTATTGTTGTTAGTTTATAATTGACAGTAGAAAATTCAACGTGATATCTTTCGGTTTCCATGCGTTAAATCATTCGTTCCCGAAAAAACGTTCAAAGATACAAAAAAAATCAGTTTGTTTGAGAAGTTATTACATTTTTGATTAACATTAAAAGATCTATACGTTCACAAAAATAAAGATACAATTTTAAAATAACGGGAACAGCCACGACAATTGAAATACAATATCGTGGCTGCCTTAATTTAATCCCCAAAGAAAGAATCCGGTCAGATCTTCACCTTTTTGGTATATTCCATGTAACGGGGCATGTATTTATCGAGCAGGGCTTTTTGTTTTGCCTGGTCGCAAACACGCAACACCTGGTAGAAGATTCCGAAGTTCTGGCTGATTTCATTGGAAACACTGTTTTGCAGTGATGCATCCAAACCGAAATACCAATCCAGGTTTTCAACACAATCTTTGGCTATGACATCGGCAATGGCATTTCCCTTGGCCGGTTCGTTCAGGCGGTAGTAAGATTCGGCCAGTGGCAAGGAACTGTAATCGTACCGCACGGTGGTTCCCGGAATTACCTTGTTGCAATAATCCAGGGCTTTCTTTGCCCTATCATAATCTCCCTTATTAATCAACGCTTCAATCAGGTAAACAAACATGACCCGATGCGAACGGCACATATTCAGGGTATTTTCGTCCAGATAAACCTTCGGGTCGGCTATGTTTCCAAACCTGAACTTATGCATCACGTTGTCATACATCTCGTCGGTATTCACCCCTTCGCCAGCCCCTTTCGCTCCTACCGGCAGCACCTGGTAAGCCATGCCGGTCCGTTCGAAATGATCTTTAAGCCCCAGGTATTCCCCTCCGATTGAAACCGCAAAATACACCGGGCGTTTCCACTTATTCTCTTTCAGCAATTCAATAATCATCAAGTCGCTCCGGCTGATCCCGCGTTTTAAATCGAAATTGATGCGTGGAATAATTTCGCCCGACCGCTTGGCCGGCATGGCACCCGATTTTAGTACCTGCTGCGCATCCACCGGCAAAAACAAATGATTGGTAGGAATGAACGACTCTCCCTGGGCCTTGGTTTGCGGATCGGAACTCAGGACAAACCGGAACGCAGTGTCCACATCCAATTCGGGCATGAGAGAATCGACACCCACCATTTCATTTTTCCCGGGTGCATAGTCTTTCTGGTTCCAGCTGATCGGTAACGGGGCCGATTTATAAGCCCCCCGCTTCATCTGGGAGATATACCAGTCGGCTTGCAGATAGCTAAGATTACAAACCCGTATGTCAGTACGCACACCTTCCACTTCCTGATTGTACCAAAGCGGGAAGGTATCGTTATCGCCCATGGTAAAAATAATCGCATTGGGTTTGCACGAGGCCAGGTAGTTTTGCCCGAAGTCGCGGCAGGTATAGCGGTTGCTGCGGTCGTGATCGTCCCAGTTTTGCTGCGCCATCAGCGCCGGAACGCCCAGGCAGCAGAGAGTGGCAACAGTAGCTGCCACGGTGCGGGGCACTTTGGGCAGATAGGTGTTTATTCCTTTAATAATGCCCAGCACCCCAAACCCGATCCAGATAGTGAAGGCATAAAACGAGCCCGCATAGGCATAATCACGCTCGCGGGGCTGGAAAGGCGTTTGGTTCAGGTACACCACAATGGCAAACCCGGTGAGGACAAACAGCAACGCCACCTGCCAGAAACCTTCAACACCCAATTTGCCTCCATAAAGCATAAACAGTATCCCGATTACGCCTAACAGCAAAGGCAACATGAAGTACCGGTTATGCCCTTTGTTATCCCGCAGGGCCGAAGGCAGGTTTTGCTGGTTGCCCACCAGCATGTTGTCGATAAAACCGATGCCGGTAATCCAGTTTCCGTGTTCTATTTCGCCATTTCCCTGTATGTCGTTTTGGCGTCCGCTAAAGTTCCACATAAAGTACCTCCAGTACATGAAGTTCACCTGGTAACTGAAGAAGAAACGCATGTTTTCGATGAAGGTAGGTTTAATATCCGTACGCTGTTGCCCGCAATAGTCATAACTAATCGGCTCGCCGGTGACTTTTCCCCACGATTTATAGGCCGCGATGGATTGCGGCTTGTCGTCGTACATGCGTGTAAAGAACATATCGAACCGTTCGTCCTTTACATATTCATTCTCGCCCTTGTAACCCACCACCACGTATTTATCGCTGTCGTTGGCCGATGATTTTGCCCTCAGGTTATAAAACGGATGCCCTTTTTCCTGCATCACCGGTTTACACATGTTGCCATCCACGGTGAGTTTTACGGGGGCATTGAAAGTAGTGCCGTAAAGCAGCGGAGGGTTTTCATACTGCTCGCGGTTGAGGTAATACTTCAGCGAAAACAAATTGTCCGGATTATTCTGATCCATGGTGGGATTGGCCGACGAGCGGATAACAATAACCGCATAGGAGGAATAACCGATCAACACCATAGTGATCATCAGCACAATGGTATTGAGCCAGCGGGCTCCGATGCTCCCTTTCCGGTAATAGAAGAAAGCAATCATTCCGCCTATAATGACAAGCCCCAACAGAATGTGGCTGCCAAAGAACGGAACACCCGTAAGCGAAATGGCCAGGATAAACGAAACGACGGTGCGCAACTTGCTTTTATCAATATAAGACTCGTAAATAGCCCAAACCAACACAGCTACAACCAGCAGAATATAAACGAACAACCCCGTGTGGAAAGCAAAGCCGAACTGGTTTACAAACATCAGCTCGAACCAACCCGCCACTTCGGCAAAGCCGGGGATAACGCCATACAAAACGGTGCCCAGGATAACCACACCCGCCACCAGCGCCAGGATAACGCCTTTGACTGTGGGTGTGTATTTTTTGAAATAATATACCAACACCAATACCGGAATAGCAAGCAGATTCAGCAAGTGCACGCCAATGGAAAGCCCCATGAGGTAGGCAATGAGGATAAGCCAACGATCCGATCCTTTTTCGTCGGCCACATCCTCCCATTTCAAAATCAACCAAAAAACCAGCGCAGTGAACAGCGACGAAAAGCCGTACACCTCAGCTTCGACCGCCGAAAACCAAAACGTATCCGAAAACGTATAGGCCAACGCACCAACCAGTCCCGCACCCATGATGGCCACGATATTGCCGGTGGTGTAATCGTTGTCCGACTTGATTAGTACCTTGCGCGCCAAATGGGTGATGGTCCAAAACAAAAAGAGGATGGTAAATGCACTGCATATAGCGGTAAACGAATTCACCATAATGGCTACATGAGCGGTGTCTTTAGCAAACAACGAGAAGAAATGACCAAAAAGAGCCGATAATGGTGCCCCCGGAGGATGACCCACATCCAGTTTAAAGGCGGAAGAAATAAACTCTGGGCAATCCCAAAAACTGGCGGTTGGCTCCATGGTTAGCAAATACGTCAAAGCAGCAATGGCAAAAGCCACCCATCCGAAGATGTTGTTGGTAAGTTTGAATCGATTCATGTAAGGATAATTATTGTGAGTTTATAATAGTCCGGCCATCCTGAAGGGAAATGCTAATCCAACGCTAATTCCCTCGTTTTCAAAAACAGGCTCAAAGATATTAAGTTTTTTTAATTGGCACGTCCACCCCACTTATTATTAGTTAACATTAAGAAATTAGTAGCTCATTATGCTTATTTTATAGCATTCGTTAACAGTGCGATAACTCAAGCGGGACTATACTAAAACCAAGCCCACTTATTCCATTAACAAGTCCACTTGTTCCACTATCAAACCGGGAAATTCTTTTTACAAACCGACTTATTCCAAGCTAAAATCGAAAAATTCCATTAACAAGCCGGTTTTCCCCAATCCTAAACCTGAAAATTCCATTAACAAGCCAACAATTTCTAACGTCAAACTGCAAATTTCCATTAACAAGTCCACTCCCCGCAAAGTCAAGTCCACTTCCCCCAACCCTAAGCCGGCTTCTGCCAAAATCAAGCCGGCATTATCCGTTTCAACAAACGCGTTTTCCAACCCTCAAGCCATCGGTACCTGCATCAAGCCGGCAGGCGACGAAATGAAAAACCCCCTCGCTTCGGTCAGGAGGGGGTTGGCAACAGGCAAGCCTGTTTATTTCAATTTTACGAATACCAGACTACTGATTTGCTTGTATTCGGGCGAAGTAGCGCCAAAAACCGATTTTACATAGGTTTTTACGTTTTGGGCAACATCCACCACCCCTACATGATCGGCATAAAGCACCACATCCCGGCTGGCAAGGGCACTCTCATAAGCTGTAACAGCATTTAAATAATCTATATTTTTCATTTTCAAGTCGCTGAGTTTTGTATTCAGGGCAACGGGGGTTATGTCCGGTTCGTTTGGCCTGTATTCGGCAATGGACGACAAATAAAGCCCGTACTTACTAAAGTTATCAATCTTTATAGTGTAGGAAGAATCATGTTTACCCACCTGGTTAACCTCGTGTCCTTCCGCTTTAGCTGCCACCAGTTCCTGTTCCGAAAGGATTTTTGAAGCACGTTTGCCATGCACTTTGCGAGCCAAGCTTTTAGCCTGGTCAATGGTTGCTGTCGTTGCACCCGAAATCTTGACTGCACTAAGCGAGCGGGTTACCAAAGCGTCTAAGTCGCCGGCAGCATTTATCCGGGCAGCTCGCGCGTTGAGGAAAGCAACATGAGCCACGTCCACCCGGTCGTTCGCATTTTGCCCGTTCCGTCCCACAAGATCCAGGTTGGGCTGAGTAAGTGTGGGGTTGGATGGATTGTAAGCACTCCCGAAAGAAGAAACCCGTGATGATAATACATTTAGGTTCGTCACATTCTGTTTGTGACCTGCGATAGAAGTTGTTTTCATAAGCAAAGAAATTTGTTTGGTTTTAGTGTGAGTTTGTATTTAGTTTAAAGAAAATAATGCAAACAAGTAGGCCGTTACAGTTAATTAACAGCCAAACAAATGTAAAAACATTTCCTGAGAACGAAAACACTCACTCGTTCAAATTAACGTTAATTTACATTTTCCATTCCCCATTTTCCAAGCAAAAACAGGCAAATTCGCTGCCTGTCCCCACCCATTTCCAATTAAAATTTATATCCAAATATTACCAAAAACAACCTAAAATAAACAGTTTTTCGCATCCCAAAGAAATAAAAACCGAACCGGAAAAACGGGTCGGCAGCCGCACCTTGGCAAGAAAACGCAATTAAGCTTTTTTAATATTGCGACAGATAAAAAACACACATTTTGAGTGCCCTTTTGTGGATATAAAAAGAAGAATTTACACTTGATACGCAATTTTTCTTAATCCAACTGCACGGGAATTAAATTAATATATTACATTTGTACGTTAAAAGCAAGAAAACAGATAATATCCGTTAGTAAATAGGACATCCTGCTTGTAAGTTGAAGCATCAATCAAGAATATTCTCTAATAACAAAGATTATTTTTAAATTTAGTCTAAAAAATAAAATAACAAATAAATTATCTACAAATGAAAACATTTAAACTAATCGCAATCATTATTTTGGGAACATTGTCGCATGTAGCATCCGGACAGATACCTTATCCCCTTACCCAAATGCCCAATCCTTTCCCAACAGATTATATGCTTGACAAAAGGTATAGCTCTCAAAAAACTGAAGAGTATAAAGATATCGATGGAAGCCCGTATTTAAAAAGCGAATTCACTGATGGGGTATTTTGTATAAAAGATACAGTGGCCTTTAAATTGCCTATTCGGTACAATATTTATAAAGATGAAATGGAGTACCAATTAAAGGGACTAAATTATGTTGTAGGCAGTCCTCAGTCCTTGAAAAAAGTTTTATTAGATGGAGCCGAGTTTGCCTATTTACCCTTCATCCAAAAAGGAGGTTATTTTGAATTATTCAAATCCGGTAAATGTACTCTAGCTATAAAAAGAACAGTTGAGTTCAAACCTTCTGAAGGTTCTAAGCCTATAATCGGGTTACAACCAGCTAAATTTGTAAAGAAACCTGATATTTTTTATTTTGTAATCGATCACTCACAAGCGTTCAAAATAGAAAACCTGAAATCGGTTTTAGATGCTTTGCAAGATCAAAAACAAAAAATTGAAGACTTCATTAGACAAGAAAAAATCAAAAACACAAAAAAAGAAAATCTGGCTAAGATTGTTGATTATTATAATACATTACAAAATTGATCATCAAACCAGATCTTAAACGCAACAGGACTGGCAGTCTTTGTTTTGAACAAGCATAGCTTAGCATCTTGTTTCCGACAAAGCCGTTCGACAATACTCTTGCATCTTGACTTCAGCAAACACTACAGTTAAAAGAATAGTGTTTGGCAAAAAACTGCATCCACAACTCCAAAAGCAACTGCATTACAAATTGAAATCAGACCGGAAGTAAAAAGTAATAAACAATCGTTTCTGGAATGAAAAAGTAAAAATCAGAAAGCAAAAAACCTGCATGCTTATTTTTTTATAAAAACTTGGAAAACAAATAATTAAAATGAAGGTTCGGTTTGATATTCCCGTGTTGTATTGGTAAAATATTATTCATACATTTGTCCTGCAAATCCACCAAAACCGTCATAAAATGGAATCAATTTCATCGTTTGCCGAACTGACTGCCCATCTGAAAAGCGTGAATTGCCGGAAGCGGCTGGCAGTTGCCAATGCGGTGGATTCGCACACCCTGGACGCTGTGCTGCGTGCTGTCGATTTGGGAATTGTGGAAGCATTCCTGGTTGGCGATGTGGCTTCCATCGAGTCACCCCGTTTATTCGAACATAACCTCTCCCCGTTCATTCATATTATCGATATTCCCGAGGTGCAACTGGCCACCCTGGAAGCCGTGCGCATGGTAAAAGCAGGCGAAGCCGACATATTGATGAAAGGACTGGTAAACACCGACGTACTGTTGCGGGCTATTCTGGACAAAGAAAAAGGAATTCTAAAACCCGGCACCGTAATGACTTACAATGCCGCCATGGAAATACCCAACTACCACAAGTTGATATTCTTTTCCGATCCGGTGGTGATTCCTTCGCCTACACTGGTGCAACGAACCGCCATGATTAAGTATGCCATCACCACGGCCCATAAATTTGGCATCCCCAAACCAAAGGTAGCACTGATACATGCCACCGAAATTGCCAATCCGAAGATTCATTATATGCAGGATTATCTGGATATTATGCAAATGTGGCGCGAAGGGGAATTTGGCAATGTGATTATGGACGGCCCGCTGGATATTTTTCTGGCATTGGACACCGAACGCGGAGGTATCAAGAACGTACCATCGCCTGTGCTGGGCGACGCCGACATCCTGATCTTCCCCAATTTTGAAAGCGCTAACATATTCTACAAAGGAGTAGCCTTATTTGCCGGGGCGCAAATGGGCGGTTTGCTTCAGGGCACAGACAATCCGGTGGTGCTGACTTCGCGAAGCGAAAGCGTGGACTCGAAGTTTTATAGCATTGCCATGGCGTGCGTGTTGAGCTGATTGGTTCAACAAAAATTCAGAGTTTTTTTCTCAAACCCCTCCGCTACGCTCGTCCCCTTGGAAAGGGGACATACGGGGAATCCAAGACTTTTTACACTTCATCAAGCTAGGTGATTATTCAAAGCTTGTTTTTACTCCTCTCTAAAGTGCCAATATCTTTTTCCAACATTCCAATTCGCGGTCTCCGTTGATCTTCCCTTTTTAAGGGAAGTACCCGAAGGGGGAAGGGTTTTTTATTTGTTACATAATCCCAAGTCCGCCGCATTGTCAATAGACATCAAAAAGTAGAACTTTGTCGGAAAAAAAGATTGCCATGGCGTGCGTCATCGCTTAATCGCGCGACAGCAATTCAACCATTTTCTTCGCAGCACGCGCTGCCGTTCCTGCCTCACCCAACAAACTTTTCATGATCGAATATTCATCCAGCATCGTTTGGCGATAGGTTTTATCATTCAGGATAAGATTCAGTTCAGCCGCAATATTGTCAGGTGTAAACAAATGTGCCAACAATTCTTTTACCACCAGTTTCCCGGCAACAATATTGACCAACGACACAAACCCGGTGCGTACAACAAGATCCTTGACCAGATAACCCAGCCTGCCGCAAGGCACATGATAAACCACTACTTCGGGCGTTCCGATCAAAGCCGTTTCAAGCGTAGCTGTCCCTGAATTTACCACAGCCGCTTTGGCTTGCTGGAGCAGCTCATAAGTCTTTCCAAAAACTACAGAAACCTTTCGCCCTTTCAGGATAGAATCATACAACTCCATATCAATGCCCGGCGCACCGGCAATGACAACCTGATAATCCGGAAAACGTAAACCGGCTTCAAGCATGCGGGGCAAGCACCCCACAATTTCCTGTTTCCGGCTTCCGGCCAAAATGGCGATAACCGGTTTATCAGGCAAGTTATTCTCCGTACAGAACTCGGCATAAGTTTGCTCCTGGTTTGGGCGGGTATAAACCGAATCTACAGTCGGATTGCCTACATATTCAACCTGATAATCATGTTTGCCGTAAAAAGCCGTTTCGAACGGAAAAATGGTAAACATTTTATCCACGTAACGCTTTATTTCCTTGATCCGGTATTCTTTCCAGGCCCAGATTTTAGGGGAAATGTAATAATATACCGGCACATTCAAAGTCTCTTTTACAAAACGGGCCATCCGCAGATTAAAACTCGGATAATCAACCAGGATCAACACATCCGGTTGAAAGTCGGCAATGGCTTGTTTGCAATCACTCAGGTTTTTCAGCACCGTTTTCGCATTTCGCAAAACAGCAACAATCCCCATAAAAGCCATCTGCCGGTAATGCTTTACCATGCGCCCTCCCCGGGCTTGCTCCTGCATCAAGTCACCCCCTAAAAAGCAGAATTCAGCTTCTGAATCCGCATTCCGAAGCTCACGCATCAAATTGGAAGCATGTAAATCGCCCGAAGCCTCACCGGCAATGATAAAATATTTCATGTTAATGTGATGATGTATTGATATGTTGATGTGATAATCTTACAAATACTTCGCATTTCTGCTTACCTCTTACTGCTTGCCGCTGATTCAGAGCATAAAAATACTTGCAATGAAATACGGCATGCCGCCAAGCAATGTTCCGGTGGCAATTTTAAAACTATCGGATTTATAAAACACAAAAACCAGCACCAGGTTAGGCATAACCGAAAGCAATAATAGTTTCCCCAGCAACACTCCGGGATAAAGCAACTTCAGAGTTTCAAAAAAAGACAAATCGCCGGGATAAAACCGGTTCAGATACACCCACATAAATGCCAGCGGGAGCAATAAACCGGGGATTAATCCGTAGAGAAAATGATTAAAACGAGCCATGATAAGGGATGTGTTGTTGCAATTCGTTGACTACTTTAGAACTTTCTACTTTAGAAACTTTCCAACTGGGTTAGAATTTCCACTTCCTTATCTGCTCGATAGTTTCGTGTGCAGTCAGGTCTATTTTAGTTGGCACAATAGAAATGTAACCATGATCCAATGCCCACTCATCTGTATCTTCCGATTCCGGTTCATGGCTTTCAAAATTGCCCGTCAACCAATAATAAGCTCTTCCATGTGGATCCATCCGTTTGGCATATTCTTTCACCCAGCGTCCATCGCATTGGCGTGCCACCTTCACACCGGCTATCTCTCCAACCGGGGCATTCACATTCAAACAGGTAGCATGTGGCAATCCGTTTTTCAAAGCTTCCCGGGTAATTTGCAAAACATAAGGTTCAAGATTCGTAAAATCAGCATCCAACGAGTGATTGCAAATGGAAAAACCGATCGACAAAATCCCGTTTTCGCAACCCTCAAGTACAGCACCCATGGTGCCCGAATAAATCACATTAATGGCAGCATTGGAACCGTGGTTAATGCCTGCCACCACTAAATCCGGTTTGCGTTCCACTATTTCATTCAAAGCCAGCTTCACACAATCCGTCGGCGTTCCGGTGCAGCTATAGCGAATAAGCCCTTCACGTTCTTCAAGTTTCTTAAAACGTACCGGGTGTGTAACCGTGAGCGCATTCGATTGGGCCGACCGGGGTCCATCCGGCGCAACCACTATCACATCCCCGATTTGTGTCATCAAGCGGGTCAATACTTCGATGCCTTGAGCATCATGACCATCATCATTGGTAATTAATATAAGTGGTTTATTCATATTTTATTATGTATTGTATAATTGGATATGGCGTATTGTGTAATTGTGTAACATTTACTGCTTACTGTTTACTGTTCACGTCCTCTTTATCTTCCAAACCGTTGCCGTCAGAAATCCACCACACACCAGCACAAAGTAAAGCACATCGCGCGAATCTATCACTCCACGGCTCATCGACTTGTAATGCGAATGAATTCCTAAAGTTTCAAGAAATTGAATCGACTGCCCAGAGGAAAAGAAACTGGCAATAACCTCAAATCCATAGTAAAAGAAGAATGAAAGTACCACTGCCACAACAAACGAAACGATTTGATTGTTTGAAAGGGAAGAGGAGAACGTTCCGATAGCCGCATAAACTGCAGCAAGAAACAGCAGCCCGATAAACGAACCCCAAAACGCACCGGAATCTACATTTCCCATTGGTTCGGCGAGATAAGATACCGAAAAATAATAGAGCAACGTAGGCAATAAAGCCAGAGCCACCAACACCCAACCGGCAAAGTACTTTCCTAATGCAATCTGCTGTTTGCCCAAAGGTTTAGTTGCAAGAAGCTCCCAGGTTCCGGTTTGTTTTTCTTCTGCAAAAAGACGCATAGTAACAGCAGGACAAAGAAATAAGAACAACCAGGGAGCCAAATAAAAGAGCCCGTCCACGTTAGCATATCCCGAATCCAAGATATTATATTCACCCGGAATAACCCAAAGAAACAGCCCTGTAAGAATCAAAAAAATACTAATAACTATATAACCCGTTGCATTGCTGAAAAACGCTCGTAGTTCTTTTTTTAAAATCGAATACATCTTGACAAAATAACAATTCTACAATTAATATTTTTTACTACATTTGTAGCGGTAATCACAGTGCAAAATGTAGCAAAAACAACAATATATGCATATTTGCAATATTTACGCTGTCAAAGGTAACCAAAAAAATCGAATGAAATATCCAGGACCAACCGTGTGTTTATGAAGAAAAACCTTTTATTCATCTCTTTTTTACTGTATGCCGTTCTTTTGCAATCCCAAACAAAAGATCAGTACAGTATCAAGGTGGAAGGTATTTATGGCAATATCTTTGCACACGACCAACACGTCAAAGAACTGGTTTCAAACCCCGTTACCGGAGCTGAATTATCTATTGAGTTTCAAACATTGGGTGAAAAACCCTGGCATCAATTTAATGGATTTCCTATCGTTGGTGCTGGTGTTGTTTGGCTCAACCTGGGCAACCCGCAAAAACTGGGCAATGCCTTTGCACTTTATCCTTATATCAGCTTTCCGATAATAAGAACTGACTATTTTAAACTAAACCTGAAAGCAGGAGCCGGAGTCAGCTATCTGACAAAAAATTACTACAACACGAACAAAGATTCGCTGGGAAATACCCTACCCTTTCTGACAGGGACAAATGGAGCAATCGGATCGCCTCTGAATGTTTATTTTTCAGGAGGTGGAAGCTTGGAAATTCCGGTAACAAAAGGATTCAGCCTGATGGCCGAATACACCTGGAACCACATGTCTAATGGAAGTACTGTGGCACCCAATTCCGGTCTGAATCTCCTGAATGCATTTGTCGGGTTGAAATACTTCCCTAATTACAAGACTTCACATGCCCCAACAACCCGCTATATAGAAAAAATTCCCCGCAAGTTTAGTTTTGAAATTATTGCTTCCGGAGGTTATAGACAGCTATATTACAAAGACAACAAGACGTTTCCAATTGCATCCCTGGTATTTGGCGTTTACCATCCCATTACCAATTTTTACAGAATGGGGTTAGGAATCGATGCCTTTTACGATGGTGCCTATAACGGTAAGACACTATTTGAACGAACCTACATAACCACCAATGAATTGAAAAACAAACTTCGCGCAGGTGTATCATGGCAACATGAAATCTTATTGGGACGACTAATCGCCGGTTTCGATTTCGGTTTATACTTGTACGATCCACTTAAAAACCGGTCTCCTTACAATCAGGCCAAGGCGGGCAAATTAAACAAACCACTTATTTACAGCTACAATATAGATAATGAAGATGGCTGGCTCTACACACGTGCCGCATTGAAGTATGCACTGAATGAGCATTATTTCCTTTCGTTGGGATTAAAAACCCATCTTCAGAAAGCCGAATTTATTGAATGGGGATTGGGATACGTATTTTGATGAACCCATCACACGTTAGGAGTTTCTGCAAGAGTATCAAGCAATAAAGGCATTTCGTCGGTATCAATTCCATTGGCAATCAAATACGTCTTGTCGTCGTTAAATGTTTCCAAAAAGATCTCCCAATTATTTTGCTGCAAACCCAAGCTCTTACGGTAAAAATCAATCGCATCTGCTATTTTCCTCTGGCACCATGCCACATGCCCGGCATTCAGATAATCTTGCGCCGTTGGGTTTTCCATATTAAGTAATTTGTCTACATAGTATTGAGCTTGCGAAATATTCCCCGACACAAACGAGCACCACGAAATAGCTCTCCAGACTTTGATATTTTCATCTTCAAGCGCATCCAATTTGAAATAGACACTCAGGGCTTCCTTGAATTTACGCAGCTCAACATAGCAATGTCCGATTTGCATGATTATGCTGGAAATATTGGGTTTTAAGTAATCAGCATGCTGATAATATTCCAGCGCCTTTTCAAAATTACCTGATAATCGATAACACAGTGCCATCTTGCGTACGGTCCAAATATTATCCGGTTGGATAAAATCTGCTTTCAAATAAGCCTCCAATGCCTTCGTAAACTGCGAGGTTTGCTGATACAAATAACCAATCTTCTGATAAAGCGATGCGGTTGGCGTTGCTTCCCATTGAATTTCTTCAAACAACTCCAGAGCTTGCGGGTAATGATTCTTTGAAAAATAATACTCGGCAATATTTAATTTAAAGTTATTATTTGTCGATAAGATATCAAATAAATAAGAACGATGCATTAAAAGCGAGAAAGCAAACATATCTGAAAAATCAGCATGTTGCGAATTCAGTTTAAAAAAGCGGAATAAATCCTGAATATATTGCTTTGAAATATTTTTTGAGGCCAAATCGGGAGTTATGATTGCCTGGTCTTTAGCCATTTCATCCATTTGTTCAGCCTCCATCTTAAACGACTGTTTCAGCATTCCACGTTGCGATTCTGGCATTTGGAGTATGCTCAGGCAAAATGAGTATTTATCCGAATTACACATCAAATTATTACCCAAAAATGCAGTGATCAAGGTCGTATCGTCACTCTCAAACAATTCATTCACCTGCGAATATGTTGGATCAAATGGCAAAAACCAATGAGTAAATTCCGAGAAAAACGGAAAGCTCTTGAGCAATGAGAAAGTACTCATATATACATCGGCACCCTCCAATTGCATTTCACTCAATTCTTTCAGTTTGTCTGACACCCCACTTTTATCAAGCATTTCTTGCCATTCCGGATTCTCATCATTCCACTCATCTGCATTCAGCAAACTATCCGGATCCATTTTGTCTTTAAGCATCGGACTGATTTTCATCACTTCAGGCAAAATTTCCTCTTGCATTTTCTTGGCGATTTTCTCAGTTTCCGCAGTTGCAATGATCTGGATCATGATATTCTGGAAATTTTCGACAACATGGTTATCATCAGCCAGCAAAACCAACCTGTTCCGAATAGACGGGAAATACGGTAAAAAACGATTGTACTTTGCCATCACAAAGCATAACCCGACCAATGCCCGCTGTTTAATCTGCTGATCTGTTGCTTGGCATGCATCAAACAACAGAGCCAGTTTACTCTCATCAAACGTTCTCCACAAGTTGAGCGTTAGCGCCGAAACTAGAATTGACTTTTCTATATTTCCAGGATATTCATTATCAAGTACCTGATTGAAAAGTAATTTTTCTTCAGCCCCGTAATTTGTTGTCAACCAGAAAAGTCGAAAAAAATCGGGCAATAATGATTCATAATTCGCACGTAAACGTTTTAACTCAACTACATGATTTTCACCTGTATTCTTCAACAATTCCGACTGACTGTAAAAATATTTCAACGCATAGAATAATTCTCCTGTTGAGTTATGATGCCGGGTATGTGGGAAATACCTTTTTTGGGAATATTCAAAATTTGAGGAATTACGAACAAGCAATTCTTCTCTCAAATCAGAGGTCAGCACAAAAAGGCGCGCCACCAATTTATTATAAACCGATTTTCGTTGCGGATCTTCAACTCCTGAAATATAATATTGAAGCAAATAACGATAATTCTGTTGCAAGTCTGCCAGCCGGTCAGAATATTCACCTAACTGCAATTCATCAACCAAGTCTTTCGTTTTGTCAAACGCATTCTTCACTTGTCCCGAGGCGAGAAAGTGCAATGCCGATTTATAAGTTGTATGAATCTGAGAAGTATTCATAGTTCAGTAAACAGTTACGGATAATTTTTATTTTGAAAAGCTTTGAGATGTCAATACCTCAGAAAAGAGAAGTATCAATCTGTAAATGAGAAACGATAAAATGAAGAAATTGTTTGTATAATTTTCTCATTTTAAGGTTGCTTCTAGCACTGTAAGTCCTAAACAATCGATTTAAATCAACCTAGTTTACTGATTTTTCGAAGTCTTTCTTCATCAATAATTTTCAACTTACGTCCATCCATAGCAATAACATGCTCATTTACAAAATTGGAGAGTGTACGAATAGCATTGGAAGTAGTCATATTAGACAGGTTGGCCAGGTCTTCCCGAGAGAGATAAATACTGATAGTGGCACCATCTTCTTCCAAACCATAGTTTTTACGCAAAATAAGGAGTGCTTCAGCCAACCGGCCTCGAATATGCTTTTGGGTCAGATTAACCGTACGGGCATCAGAAGCGCCCAAATCGGTAGCCATTTCTTCTAAAAAACGATAACAAAAAGCATTGTTATGCTTAAGAATAGACAAAAATATTTCTGCTTTTATCATGTATACAGTCGATGCCTCGAATGCAGTCACATTGGTATTGTATGTTTCATTGGCAATAATCGCACGATACCCAAAGTGTTCGCCAGGCTTAAGCATTCTGATAATTTGCGAACGGCTTCCGACACCTTCTTTATAGACTTTTACTTTTCCGCTCGCCAGTATCATCATGTGAGTAGGTTGTTCACCCTCACAGTGAATCAATTCATTCTTTTTAAAATAATGAACCGTATAATTGCTTCGGACAAACTGTCTTTCATCAGGTGTTAAGACATCCCAAACGGTCAATATTTCTTCTAAGGGTTTTAAATCAGAAACATGCTTTTTTGCCATAAAATTCGCTCGAAATATGTTTGACAACAATGTTATAAAGCACAAATTTAGTGATTTTCCGAGAAATCAATGCAACAGACAACAAAAAAATACATTAATGTCAGAAAAAAAGACCCTAAATTTATAAAAACTTCGTTCAAGCAGCTTCATTGTTTTGAATTTACAACTTATCACATTAACCTTTTTTCAGAGAAAATCTTTTTTTAAATAAAAAAAATTATTACTTTTGTAATCCACATTAACAAGCCAAGCGTATGAAAAGGAGTTTAATCATTCTGGGCATTCTTCTCAATGTTTTAATTTTAAATGCCCAACAAATTTCACTTAGTGATTCAGCCACTGTAAGTCTGATTACCTGCTCTCCGGGAGAAGAAGTTTATGCAAAATTCGGACATACTGCCATTCGAATTATCGATGCTAAAAATAATTTTGACATTGTTTTCAACTATGGCATTTTCAGTTTCGAAACAAATAATTTTTATTATAAATTCATAAAAGGAGAAACCGATTATCAGCTTGGAATTTACGATACCCGAAATTTCTTACCAGAATATGCACAACGAAATTCAATGGTTATTGAACAGGTGCTAAATCTGACTCCAGCCGAAAAGAAAGGCTTATTCGCACTTTTAATGACTAACTATGAACCGGCAAATAGAACATATCGCTATAATTTCATTTTTGATAATTGTGCCACAAGACCTCGTGATAAAATTCTGGCAGCCCTGCATGGTTACGTGAAATTTCAGGAATCTTATGATTCCAAGACTTTCCGTCAATTAGTGGGAGGATATGTCGGGAATGACACTTGGTTAAAGTTTGGCATTGATGTCGTTTTTGGAATAAAAGCTGATAGAATTGCAAAAGAGAGCGAAAGCATGTTTCTGCCGGAAATTCTTATGGGCGAATTTCAATCTGCAGAAATCAACACCAGAGATGGGAAAGTAAAGAAATTAGTTTCAGAAAGAAGAGTCTTGGTACAAAAAGACACTGTAAAGGAAGATACAACCTGGTGGATTTTTAAACCCTTGGCATTTTCAATTCTCTTATTGATTATCGGTTCGGTAATTACGGTATTGGATACACGAAGAAAGTATTATAATTTGCCTTTTGATGCATTTTTGTTTGGAATTACCGGATTAGCGGGTTTAATCGTATTTTATCTGATGTTCTTTTCGTTACATCCACTTGTAAAAGCCAACTTCAATATACTCTGGCTGAACCCACTTAGCTTGCTTGTGGTTTCACTACTCTGGGTCAGAAGATTACGTGTGGCCTTGTTTTTATATCACATTTTAAACGTTGTTATACTCTTAGTTGCACTAGTTACATTTGCACTTTCAGTTCAATCAATGAACATAGCAGCTTGCCCCATAATCATTTTATTGCTTATGCGCAGTGTCAGTTGGATTTCTTTATGCCGAAAAAAGATTTACCGACGCAGAAGATAACAGAATCAAACTCACTCATTACACAACATGTCAGCTACGTCTTTAAAAACACCTGTTCCCCTACGCTTTGTTGGAATAATTCCTGCTCGTTTTGCCTCTACCCGTTTCCCAGGGAAACCACTCGTTGAAATTGGTGGAAAAACAATGATACAACGCGTTTACGAACAGGTTTCCAAAGCTCTAACCGACGTTTATGTTGCAACCGATGACAATCGGATTTTTGAAGCGGTAGTGGCATTTGGCGGTAAAGCCATTATGACTTCCGATCAGCACAAAAGCGGAACCGACCGTTGTTTCGAGGCTTTCTCTAAACTCGAAGAATGGTTTGATGTGGTGATTAACATTCAAGGCGACGAACCATTTATTCAACCTGATCAAATTTCAGAGTTACAAAATTGCTTCACCGAGGCAGATACCCAGATTGCAACGCTAGCTAAAAAAATTACAGAGAAAGATGGTTTTGAATCCCTGAGTAATGTCAATAATCCCAAGTTGGTTATCAACAACCGAAACGAGGCTATGTACTTCAGCCGGACTATAATCCCATTCAGACGTGGGGCAAAACCCGAAAAATGGATTTCGGGACACTCATACCTCAAACATATTGGAATTTATGCCTATCGGGCCGATGTTTTACGCGAATTGACCCAATTGGAACAATCGCCACTCGAAATAGCTGAATCGCTAGAACAACTTCGCTGGCTCGAAAACGGCTATCGGATTAGAGTTGGATTTACCGATGTCGAAACCTTGGGAATCGACACCCCCGAAGATCTGGAGCGGGTAAAAGAAATGTTGTTATAGAATAAGGTGGACAACCTTATTCTAAAGCCAAACTGGTTCATATAAAAGTAGAACTGGTTTATGTTTTTGCTAAACCGGTTCAACTTTGTTCTATCCTGAGTTCTCAATAGGAATTTTCAGGCAATTATCTCGGCAAAATCGGTAATATGCTCGTCCACATATGCTGCAATCAAAGCAGTTTGCTTTTCTTCTATGTCAAAATAAATTTCTTCCAGATCATCGAATACTTCGAAGTCAACATATAAGGCGTTAAACTCTTCGTCAGTTGTTTCCCGTTCCAGTTCTTTTTTATTCGGATCGTATATTTCTTTAGCTTTATAAATCAGCTTTGACAACTCTACTGCCCCAAATTGCTTAATTGCCTTGGCAAAAGGATTTGCAAAAATATAACCGCCATAACCGTTCTGAATCAGTTGCACAAACCCACCATCGCGCATTTCAGTAGCAAAAAAATGCCAGGCCAACAAAGTATGCTGACTGCCGTTCAACACCTCCATATTTTCGGCAGTAAGCATTCCTCCCAGAGCCTCGAGGTAAGCATCGGTAAAAACCTGTAAAAACTCATCCATCCCCTTTTCGGCTGCTGCCGCCAAAGCACTGTCTTTAATCTGAATCATTATTTTATTTTTGTTGAATTATATTGATAAAACCAGCTCAATAAGCTTGTGGCTACATGCCTATTTTTCTTTAAGAGTGCAAAGTTAGAATTAAATGTTGACATCAATTATCCCCGGCAAAGTTATTTCATTTGGTTTCTTCAACTATCGAGCCGAAGAAATAAGTACGCATTGAAGTTCGACCATATCAATGTTCTTTTTAAATTGTCTTGCTTGCCATTTATCATTTTTATAATCAACTTATAATTCGGCCCCTTAACAGTCATCTTATCGACATTCAACATCCCTTTTTCATCATTTTTCTTTTCCTTAACCAGCTCCTGAATTTTACTTCTAAGCTCAATTGTAAAGGTTGAATTATTTTTCAATTTATTGGTAACAACCAGATTGTCATTGAACAAATCAACCCGTAACTGAGCATTCTCACAAACAGTTTTTTTCCTGTCGGAATTTTTTTCGGCACCACTAACATTCAACATCACAACTATTGGGTATGAATCGGTATTAAATATGCAGGAATCGTTATTCAACTGAAGGTAAAAATAGCGATTGATGTCTGCATTTGGGGCTTCCAGCTTCATCAATGCCAATACATCAAAGGCGGATTTATTCTTTATTGAAACATTAAAATAAGGCTGCAAGCTCTCGCTTCCGTAGTTCTGCACCAGATACCGAACCGTTTCAGCTGCTCTTTCCTGAGTCAGGACATCTAATTTTTGAGTTGATTTTGGGTTTGTAATCACTTTCTTGTTTTTCATTAAATGTGCCTGGGTAAGTTGCTGTTCCAGTTGGATTTTCAATGATTTTCGGGTCAGGCTGAAAACACTCCAGGGACCTACAGAACTCAAAAAGACAACAATGGCAAAGGATATAACGATCCATTTGACAGGTTTTGCTTTCGAGACGAAAAGATAAATGCTGATTCCATAAAACCAAACATTTAAAATCATCACGTACAACCGGTTAATAGTCAAATCATAGTCTGTTATTCGCCGAACAATTCCGGTAGACATCAAGATTAAAAGCGGGAATAACAACACCGGAAATAACTTCAAGAATTTGTCGACAGTCTTATTTTCCTTGCTTACATAAAGCGGATAGAGAATCAGCATACACAAGAACCCACCCATTGCCAACACCGAAACCAATGTAGAAACCCAACCGTTAGGCAATTGCCAATTGAATACAATCCGGATCAGATAAACGTATAAAATCAAGGTATAAATAGCCAGAATGGGAAGTAAAATATAAAGTCCGAATATCTTGATTATTTGGTCAAAAGAACCTTGTTGGCTCCGTTTTTCTTTTTCATCAGGAACATTCGAGAGAAAATAAACAGGTGCAAACAATACAAAACTTATAATCGACAGATCGCTGTAGACCTTTTGACTTACATGTATACCAAACAACTTATCAAGCGACAATACGGCCAGTGAAAGTCCGCCGAATAATACCAAAGAAAACACACCCGAAATGACCATCTGAATAATACTTTTTTTGCAAAAATTCCAAAACGGAATTTCGTTGTTCTTATTGAAAAACGAGACAAAAAAAGCAGATAAAATAAATGCAAGCCCAATTGCTATCAACTGATAATGTTGGTAGGCTTGCAGTTTTTCAGGAAGTGTAAAACAATAAATTGTTAGTAAAACCGACGAGATTACATTAAGTAAGATCCTTGAGTTTTGCTGTTTGAATTCTTCCAAATACAGGGTAACCGCAACATTGAGCAAAATGCCTAAGGCAAAAAACACCCACAAACTATCTTTAATCTCGACATTTACTTTCTGAATAGATAAAAAGCAAAGCACCGAAAGCCCCACAATGTAAATAAGCGTAAAAGGGAATCGAATCAGAACCAATTTGAATCTATAGATCCACGTTTGAAATGACAGTTTCATGTTATTTAATTTTTAAAAGATTCGAACTCCAATAAAAAAGTTGAAAACACACAGAACAGCTACCGAACCTCCAGCAACAGAACAGTTTTTGCCGGAACCGAAACCGTTTTTTTCAAATCATACATTGCCGACGTGGCAATTTCCTTTCCTTCCGTTTTATCGGAAAGCATTTCGTTGAACCGTTTCAGGTCCAACTCTTTCGTTTGGTCGTTATTATTGGCAATTACCATGATAGTTTGTTGGTCATTATACCGGAAATATACATAAAATCCATTCTCAGGAATAAATTGCTTCATTTTCCCATTTTGCAGCACCGGATTATTTTTTCGGTAGTTCAGCAACGTCCTCAGGTAATTAAACACCTCATTTTCTGCATTTGTTCTACCTTCTGGCTGAAAGGCATTTCGTTTATCAGAAGCCCAGCCACCCGGAAAATCAAAGCGATTGCCTTCATAACTTCCCTGGACGCCATCGAGCATGATTTCGGTTCCATAGTAAATCTGCGGATATCCACGAGCCGTAAGCATCATGGCTAAAGCCATTTTATATTTACTGACATCGCGTTTTACAGCAGTTGAAAAACGGTCAATATCATGATTATCCAGAAAGTTCATAATCTGATTCGTGTTGGCATACACAAAATCCTGGGCATAGTGAGCATAAAACCTAGCCATTCCGCCATCCCAACTTTCCGCTTCATTGAAGGAAGTGCCCAGCACATCTTTCAAACAAAAATCCATCACACTTTGCAACCGGGAGTCAAAACCATCCTTGTTATTATTCCCTGATTGAAAATAAGCAATCTCAGCAGGTGTTTTTACCCAACACTCTCCAACTACATTCATATTGGGATATTCGTTCCGGATAGATTGAACGAATCTGGCAGCCGTTTTAATGTCATTATACGGATAAGTGTCCACCCGCATTCCATCGATATTGGCCGATTCAATCCAAAACACATACACCTGACGCAAATAATCGAAAAGCAACGGGTTTTGAAGGTTTAAATCGGGCATATTCGGTGCAAACCAACCATGCGTCAAGCGGTATTTATCAGCGTCGGATGCATGAGGATCGGTCCAGGCTATAATCCGGTAGTTCGAAGAGGTATAGATATCCCAATTATTCAGCCAGTCTTTCGCCGGCAGATCCTTCATCCACCAATGCGAGCCGCCGCAATGGTTTGGAACCACATCAATAATCAGTTTCAGTCCATGGGCATGGCAAGTTTCCGAAAGTCGCAGGTAATCTTCGCTTTTTCCAAAACGCGGATCAATTTTATAGTAATCGGAACAAGCATAATGATGATAAGAATACTGCGTATCATTGTTATCGAACAGCGGTGTTGTCCACAAAGCAGTGATACCCAAATCGGCAAGATAAGGCACTTTGGAAATAATACCTGCAATATCACCTCCATGACGGGCACCCGGAATCTCTCGGTGAACCCCTTGATGATACCCGGCTATAGAATCATTTGCCGGATTTCCATTTGCGAAACGATCAGGCATGAGCAGATAAATGGCATCGGCTTCAGTGAAACTTTTACGGGAAGCAGAACTATCTCTGCGTTTTTTCAACTCATAAACAACTATTTGTATCTTATTCCCTTTTTTCAAAACAATATTGAACTTACCAGGTAAAGCTTCCTTTGCCACATTCAAATAGAGAAAGATGTAATTGGGATTGTCGGTAATTCCTTTTCTGACAATAGAAATTCCCGGATAATTAATTGAAATATCCGCTTGACTGATAGCAACCCCATAAAGCATCAATTGCAGCTCAGGCTGTTTCATATCTGTCCACCAATAAGTCGGCTCGAGCCTTTGCACCCATGAAGTTGCTTTAGCCCCAATTTGAAAAGCTATCGAGAAGATAAATACAAAAAATAGCAAAATCCGTTTCGTCATATTATCACATTTTGAGTTATCGTTTCACAAATCTTGATCTTCATCAAGGTTTAAATCGCCCATAAAAATACGATGTTTTTGATTCCGTTGAATTTCAATATCATCTTCAACAATCACCTCAGACCGACTCCATCTTTCCTGCATAGCTGCTGAATGCTCTTCAAATAATTTATTCCAGCCTTTTTTCCTTGCATTAAGTGCTATCTCACAAGCTAATTCAGGTAGACTAACAGAAGAAAAAGTCAATGAGTCTGTCACCGCAATAAATTTATTCAGACAAACAGTATCTCCGATTCTCACGTCGGTACCAACACTGAATCCGGCAATCCTTTCTTTCTCTATTTTAGTTGGTATTATTTTTAATTGTTCGTTGTTTTTATACAACACATACGAAGTTGCACCACAAAACTGAACTGTCATATGCCGGGCTTGCGCCCAAAGATGTGATACATCTTGCTGAGTCCTGACTTGCAAAACATTCCATAATTGTTCATCCGAATCCGGATTCAACACATTGGCATCGATTACCGGCATAAAAGAAACTCGCCCCTCAAAATTCAATGATTTCACCGAATAACTGATTGCCGCAACTTCTGTTTCAGCCATACTCAAAAACCGTTTTACCGTAACCTGAATGGCATGATTCCTGGGAGATATTACTTCGAAAGTTCTTTCTAGAAAACCGTCGTGCATATTGAGCACTCTTCTAAAATTTTGAATCTCCCAGGTTGCCAAATCCAGTATTTCATCATTCAACCGGACAATAACTCCATTCCAGTAAGGCGTGTTGATACGCTGTTTTAGATTATTTCTCGACTTATTGACCTCTGAATCACTTGAGGATACGCATTGGCAATATAGGTCGGCAATATAGGCTTCCAGCTTTGTATTACCAGAAAAATATTCTTCAAAATTAGCTCGTTGAGCAACATAACCATTTGTCAAACTAAAAATACGCTCGGCTGCAAGTGCTTTCTTTGGTTGAAAATCGTCCTCGACAATGCACCAGGAATCTATTTGTGTGTTTTTGTCCATAGCTAAAAAAATAAAAAGTATTTAGTTTAGAGTAAATACTCAAAATTATGAGAGTCCCTCTAGAGGTTATGCGTTGTTTTAATTTTATCTTCCACCCCAAGCACACAGATGGCTGCAATCAATAAAAAGATTCCAGACATTAGTAAAGCGTAAATTGCCTGCGAATCAAAAAACCGTTTTACAATCATCCCACCAAACAAACCATTAATTATCTGAGGAACAGTAATAAAAATATTGAAAATACCCATATAGACTCCCATTTTTCGGAGGGGAAGTGCTGGCGCCAAGATAGCATAAGGCATTGACAAAATACTTCCCCAAGCCATTCCGACTCCTACCATTGAAAAAATTAAGGTATAAGGATTCGAAATACAATAGATAGACATTAATCCAATAGCACCGGCAGTTAACGAGAGACTATGTGTCAACTTACGCCCAATAAGTTTAGCTATAGCAGGCAGAAGCAAAGCATAAATCATGGCTACCCCGTTATAAACGCCAAAAATAATTCCCACCCAATTTCCGGCATCCTGATACATTACCGATTTAGTGTCTGTTACAGCCAGTCCATAAACATGTTGAGCTACGGCGGGGGTAGTAAAAACCCACATACCAAACAAAGCTATCCAGGAAAAAAACTGAACCGGAGCCAATTGCTTCATCGTTTTGGGCATTGCAACAATATTTCGAAAAATATCCGAGAACTTACCTTCTTCAACGACTTCTTTGTCTGCATTAAATTGAGCCAATTCTTCCGATGAATATTCCCGGGTGGTAAACACCGTCCAAAGGATGGTAATAATCATCACGGCAGCTCCAATATAAAAAGAGAAAACCACATTATCGGGGATTCCACCAGTAACAGCAACTTTGGAAATTCCAAACCATTGCGCCATTACATAAGGCAACCAAGAACCTACAACTGCGCCTATTCCGATCAAAAAAGTTTGAACAGAAAACCCAAGGGTGCTCTGATCAGCAGGAAGCATATCGGCCACTAAAGCCCTAAAAGGCTCCATTGCCACATTGAAAGAAGCATCCATAATCATTAAGAATCCGGCACCGATAAACATAGCCGGCAAGAAACTGGCAAAAACGCCTGCATTCGGCATAAGCACTAAAGCAATGGCGGCCAGAATTGCACCAACAAGAAAAAATGGCCGACGACGCCCCAGGCGTGTCCACGTATGATCAGAATAATGTCCAATTATCGGTTGAATAATCATACCCGTGATTGGAGCCGCGAGCCAAAACCACGAAAGTTGTTCAATATCGGCTCCAAATGTTTGAAGGATACGACTTGCATTAGCATTTTGTAATGCATATCCAAATTGAATCCCCAAGAAGCCCATACTGAGCGAAAGAATTTGAAAAAAAGAAAATCTTGGCTTGGTGTTTCGTGTACCGTGTTCAGTATTCATAACGCATTTATTTTGTGGTTCCTCTTATAATCAGATTTGTCTTTACAATTTTATTGGTGTATTGTCCATGTGTTTTTCCGTTAATTTTATCAAGAAGCAGACTGGCAGCATTTTTTCCCATTTCATAACCATGTTGTTCAACGGTACTAAGCATGGGGTCGCAAGCCTTCGCCAATTCTCCATCCGAAAATCCAAAAATAGCAATGTCATCCGGAATCTTTAACTTAGCTGATTTTACAGCATACATAATTCCGGCAGCGCAATGGTCATTAATGGCAAAGAAGCCATCAGGACGGTTGGGTCTATCTAAAATTTCGGGAGTAATAATGATAGCTTGCTCCCGGGTATCACACACGCGAATCAGTGTTTCGTCGACGGTTAAACCATACTTTCGAAGAGCATCAAGATAACCATTTTTACGATTTTTTGAGATTTCAAGATGTAAAGGCGAGCTGTAAAATGCTATGTTTTTACAACCGGTTTGAATCATATACTCTACCGCAGCAAAAGCACCTGCATAATCATCCACCACCACGCGATCGGTAATGATGCCTATACAAATTCGATCAAAAAAAACCAAAGGTATATCACTATCTATAATATCCTGAAAATGATCATAATCGGTGGTATGTTTACACAACGACGCCAAAACACCAGAAACTCGGGTTGAAATCAATGCTTTGGTATTCCGAACCTCCTTGTCATAATTTTCATCTGATTGACAAAGAATTACATTAAAGTCTGCTTGATTTGCTATTTGTTCAATTCCGGATAAAACCGAAGAGAAAAAATAATTATTAACTTCCGGAACTATAACCCCGATAGTATTATTTTTACTCATTCGGAGGCTTAATGCCAAAGCATTAGGCTTATAATGAAAATCTTTAGCACATTTATTCACAAGGTCTTTGGTAACCTGACTAATATCGGGATGGTTCTTGAGAGCCCGAGAAACTGTAGAAGGTGAAATATTGAGTTCTCTGGCAATATCTTTAATTGTGATCTGCGTTTTTTTCATACAATAGATTTTTCGGATATAAATCTCTGAATTCACAAAAACAATTGTATTTACGGTGTAGAATTCTCATTTCATGCATCTTAAGCATTGACAAAGCTCTGATCTGCGCCGTGAAACAGTACTGAATTAGATTTCAATTACAAAAGTAGAATAGATTATCCAAATAAAAAATTATTCATTGAAATATTTAAAATACAAACCGCAAACGTTTGCGTTGAATTTTCGAATCATAATCATAAAATTTAGGTCACAAATAATCTTCAATACTCTATTTTTGCTTCCACAAAAGACTTAACACATTTTAGGTTTATCAGCAATGAACTAATTAAGTAAAGTTATTGTTATATAAATGAAAATTTGTTATTCTTTTTCAACCAAATTAATTACAAGTTCCAACCTTAAAAAAACTTAATGCATGAAGTACAATCACTTTAAGCTCAAATTACGTGCATTTGTAGCCGTTTTAGCGATGTTCGTTTTTGGCATAAATGCCAATGCACAGCAAACATCAGTTTCCGGAATCGTGAAGGATGCTAAAACCGGAGAGACAATTCTCGGTGCAAGTGTTCTTGAAAAAGGCACCTCAAAAGGTGTCATCACCAACATTGATGGCGTATTCACCATCTCTGTTTCTCCAAATGCAACCCTAGTAATCAAGTATCTGGGGTATCTCTCCGTTGAAGTACCCGTAGCCGGGAAAACGAACTTTACAATTCAATTACACGAAGATGCTATTACTTTAGGTGAAGTTGTAGCCATTGGTTATGGCACCGTTAAGAAAAATGATGCAACCGGTTCGCTTACAGCAATCAAGCCCGACAAGTTAAACAAAGGACTTACTACCAATGCGCAAGACATGATCGTTGGTAAAATTGCCGGCGTATCGGTTATTTCAGGTGGTGGTACTCCAGGTGGAGGTGCAACGATTCGTATTCGTGGTGGTTCCTCACTGAATGCTAGCAACGACCCCCTAATCGTTATTGATGGATTAGCCATGGATAATGATGGAATTAAAGGAGTTGCCAATTTCCTTAGCACCATTAATCCTAATGATATTGAAACATTTACAGTATTAAAAGATGCTTCTGCAACTGCTATATACGGTTCACGCGCATCAAATGGAGTAATTCTCATTACTACGAAGAAAGGAAACACTGGAGGAAAAATACATGTCTCTTATGATGGGAATACATCATTGAGCGTGGTGGGAAAGACTCTTAACGTAATGAGTGGTGATCAGTTTAGAGGCTATGTAACAAAATTATATGCTGATCAGCCAGATGTAATTGCTAAACTTGGCACTTCGAATACTGATTGGCAAAGCCAAATTTACCAAACAGCAATAAGCCATGACCACAATATTAATATAAGTGGAGGCATTAAAAAACTTCCATATCGTGTTTCATTTGGCTATACGAATCAGGACGGTATCATCAAGACCTCAAATTTTGAACGTTACACAGGAGCAATTAATGTAAGTCCCTCTCTGTTTGATGATCATTTGAAGATTAATTTAAACGCAAAAGGGATGCTGGTAAGAAACCGATATGCAGATACAGGGGCAGTCGGAGCTGCTTTAGCAATGGATCCGACACAACCAGTTATGAGCTCTGGAGCTGTTTATCAGAAATATGGTGGATATTGGGAATGGACACAGACTGATGCAAAGTTTGGTATAATTCCAGTTCCTTTAGCAACCAGAAATCCAGTTTCAACTTTAATGCAAAAGAATGATGTTGCTAACTCAAACGATGTAATTTCAAGCGCTGAGTTTGATTATAAGGTACATTTTTTGCCAGAGCTTCGCTTACATTTAAGTTTAGGATTGGACAAAGCATACGGAAAACAACAAACTGATCTTCCTGTCCAAGCAGCAAGTGTATATCCATTTGGTTCTACTGGCTGGTCTAAAGAAAATAAGACCAATAGTTCGTTGAACTATTATATGGATTACGGTAAAGAAATCAATAAGCATAAATTTGATGTAATGGCCGGTTATGAATGGCAACATTTCCATAGAAATGGCAGTAGCGCATCACATGGATTAACTGACATAAATGGAGTGCTAATAAGTTCAGGCAATTACTACAATCCTCAAAGTAGTATTTTTGCAACAGAAAGCTTCTTAGTTTCATTTTTCGGTCGTTTAAACTACTCGTATGCAGATAAGTATTTATTAACCGCAACTGTTCGTAATGACCGTTCTTCAAGATTTTCCTCAAATAATCGTAGTGCCGTTTTCCCTGCATTTGCATTTGCATGGAAAATAAATGAAGAAGGATTTATGAAAGGAGACAATACTTTCTCTGATCTTAAACTCAGACTGGGTTATGGTATTACTGGCCAACAAAATTTATTACAAGGAGATTATCCATATCTGCCGGTTTATACCACCAATCAACTTGGAGCGTATTATCCATTTGGGACAACCTATAACTCAACTTCCAGACCAGACGCTTATAATCCAAACTTAAAATGGGAACAAACAGCAACTTATAATGCCGGATTGGACTTTGGAATTTTAAATTCAAGGATTACCGGATCAGTTGACTACTACTACCGAAACACTACTGACCTAATAAATGTAGTTACAGTTCCCGCTGGAACAAATTTCAGAAACAAAGTGATTAGCAATGTCGGAACTTTGCGGAACAGTGGACTTGAATTTTCTATTAATGCCAAAGCAATTTCAGAAAAAGATTTCACATGGGAAATTGGGTATAACGTCACCTATAACAATAATAAAATCACGAAACTTACAACAGGAAATCAACCTGGCTATATAGTTCCAGCAGGTGGATTATTCCAAGGTTATGCTCAGGCGCAAGCTGTTGGATATCCCGTAAATTCATTCTATGTTTACCAACAGGTATATAACACCAATGGAAAACCAATCGAAGGCCTTTATGTGGACAGAAATGGAGATGGGATTATCAATGAAAAAGATAAATACTTTTTCCACAACTCAAATCCAGATGTAACCATGGGATTATCATCTAAGATCGTTTATAAAAACTTCGATTTCGGTATTACGCTAAGAGCTAGTATTGGTAATTATATGTACAATGGGGTTGCTGCAAGCAACTTGAATGTTGGATCAGGCGGTGTATATTCTTCACTCGGATACTTATCAAATAAAGTAATGTCTGCTTTTGACACAAACTTCACTGGCAAATCAAACGATTATTTATCTGATTATTACGTTCAAAATGCTTCATTCCTTCGTTGTGATAATATTTCAGTGGGTTACTCATTCAAGAAGTTGTTTAATGTAATCGAAACTGGACGTATATTCACTACTGTTCAAAATCCTTTTGTTATTACCAAGTACAAAGGATTAGATCCTGAAATTTCAGGAGGAATAGATAATAATATATATCCCCGCCCAATTGTTACTTTATTGGGAGTAACCTTAAACTTTTAATTCAAACGCTCTAAATTTAAGAATATGAATAATAAGAATAATAAATGGTTTTATATCATCACTCTGATTGTTGTTGCCATGACTGCAACATCATGCCTGAATGATCTAAATGTTGTTCCCATTAATCCACAAGTAACTCAGACTTTCAACCAAGATGAAGTTTTTGCTAAAACATACGCATCATTTGGATTAACTGGTCAACAAGGGCCTGCAGGCAATAATGACATTGATATAACTGACGAGGGCAGATTTTCATTAACTCGTTGCTTATGGAATATCAACGAGCTACCTACAGACGAAGCTATTTGTGCCTGGGGTGATGCTGAAGTTGTTGAATTAAACTCAGACAGCTGGCCTTCTTCGAATTTAGCTGGAGAAGGGTTATATGCCCGTTTGTATTTCGTTGTAACCATCAGTAATCATTTTCTACAACAAACTGCAGGAATGACGGATGATAAAACTGTAAAACAGCGTGCAGAAGTTCGTTTCTTACGTGCTTTGGGTTATTTCTATTTAATGGATATATTTGGTAATGTACCTTTTACTGAAGTTATTTCCGACCAACTTCCAATTCAAATGAAAAGAGCTGACTTGTTCAGTTACATTGAAAAAGAGCTAACTGCAATTGAACCTGATATGTATGATCCGCGCACTGCACCTTATTACAGACTTGACAAAGCTGCAAACTGGTTGCTAAAATCACGCCTATATTTGAATGCTGAAGTTTATACTGGAACGGCTCATTGGGATGATGCTATTACCTATTCAAAGAAGGTGATGGATTCTAGTTACAAGCTTAATCCGAGCTACAAACAGTTGTTCATGGGGGATAATGCCGGCTCTGCCGTAGATGGTTCATCCAATACAGCTCCACAAGAGATCATTTTCCCTATTGCAGCCGACGGGATTAAAACTAACGGTTATGGTGGATCTCTTTTCCTTATCGCATCTACGCATACAGGTGATGGTTCAATGCCAAACTGGGGTAGTACAGCCGGTTGGGGTGGAAACAGAGCTCGTGCAGCATTAGTAAATAAATTTTTCCCAGCTGGTAATGTTCCAACTGCGGCTGACCTAACGACTGCTGCAGGCGATGATAGAGCTATGCTCCTTTCGACAAGCAGAACTGTTGCAATCACTAAAGTTACTGATTTTACCAAGGGGCTTTCCGTAACTAAATACTCAAACGTACGTTTTGATGGAGGCGCGACTCATGATCCTCAGTTTAGTGACATGGATATTCCATTCATGAGAGTTGCCGAAGCTTACCTAACATATGCTGAAGCTAATTTACGTTCGACTAGTGGAACAACAGCAAATGCACTTACCGCCATTAACGCTGTTAGAGCCAGAGCACACGCTGTCGCGTTGACTTCGATAACAAAAGATTTGAACGGATTGAACCAGGTTCTTGATGAATGGTCGCGCGAATTCTTCTTCGAAGGTCGTCGTAGAATGGATTTAATTCGTTATGGGTATTTTGGTGGAAGTGATTACAATTGGGATTGGAAAGGTGGAACAGCAGCCGGAACTCAATTTGACAAGCATTTAAACGTAATGCCAATACCTCCGGGAGACTTGAATGCAAATTCAAAATTAGTTCAAAATCCAGGTTATTAATCCATTGATTAAGTTCAACTAATTAAAAAGTAACAACATGAAAAGAATTAATATATTATTTATTGTCTTGCTCAGTATTATTGGGTTTACAGCCTGTCAAGATGAAAAAGGTCTTGTTATAAATAGCAAGGCAGTGGATGGAAGCTTGACTTTCAAACTTAATCAAACTCAATATGCCAATTCAACTTATGTATTGGAAAATGCAAATGCAGATGCTAATATGGATTCACTAACGTGTGTTCAACCAGCTTACGGATTTACTGCAGCAGTAACTTATACAACTCAAGTATGTTTTGATGCTAATTTCGCAGCTGGGACCTTCCAAAGTTTACCAACCACAATAAATGGTGAAAAGGTAAATGTCAACACAAAGGAGATGGACAAAGCTATTATTGCTCTGTACGGTGGATCATTACCAACTCCAGTAGTTCAAAAAAATGTATATGTGCGATTAAAGGCTGTTATAAGCGATGCTACTTCTAATCCGCTAGACACTGTTCAAACGGTAAAACCATTATATTCAAACTCCATTATGCTAAAAATTATTCCTTACGTGTTACCGTTATTCCCCTATACAGAGGTTACACCTAGACTTTGGTATATTGTAGGATTAGGAGGTAATTGGGATAATTCAAATGCAGGTCTAGGCAGTTCATTAATTCCGTTAAGTCTGTCAGATGGCAAGAAATATAATTTAAATGGAGATGGTGAATTTGTCTATACAGGTTACTTTAAAGCTTCCGATGGATTCAAATTACTACGAAACATTGGGGATTGGAATAATGATGTTTGGGGAATGACAGGTTCTAGTTATGTTCATAATGGTGGAGGCAATATCTCAGTTCCAGCAGATGGATATTATAAAATTACCTTGAATTCAATCGACAACAAGTTAACCATTGCCCCAATCACAATATCACCGGCACCAGCAACATATAACTCAATTGGATTAATCGGCGCATTCAATGGCTGGGGTGGCGATGTTGCGTTAACTGCTAATACAGGATCAAGTAAACATGTGTGGTATATGACTTATACTTTCGCAGCCGATTCTCAATGTAAGTTACGTGCTAACGGTGCTTGGGATTCGAACTGGGGGATTCCTGGTTCAACCGATGGAAATCCGCTCTATTCTGCTATGGGTATTAGCGTTATGGGAGGAAAAAACATGATCGAAACGGCTGGCACATATACTATCATTCTGAACGATATTGATGGTTGCTATTTCTTTATCAAAAAATAAATAATTAAGCTCTGCCCTAAACAGGCAGAGCTTATAAAAATTATGTTTTACATTTAAACTAATTGAAAAATGAAAAAAACAATTAAATATATTCTTGCTGTTGTCATTGGCTGCATGGCATTTACTTCATGCGAAGATCCTTATGCCAAACAAACAGTAGCTAAGCCAGGCAGTTATGCTCAATTAGCTATTCAGGACACTACCGGATTTGCAGCCGCATTAAAGACAGGAGTTAGCCCGCTAACCATACAGGCCAGCCAATTGACGGGACAACTATCTTTGTTGACTTGTTCTTCAGTGCTTAACCTTGTTGACACCACTGCAAAAACCCAATATCAGATTCAATTTTCAAATGTCAACAGTTTTGCGAAATTCATTACAATCCCTATCAGTTTCAATGGTAAAGCTGGATCAGATATTAGTGTTGGTTGTAAAGAGTTTAACGATTCAATTAAAACCTACAACAAAAATGCCGTTCAGCAAACTATTTATGTTCGTTTATTGTCCTATATCGTAAAAGGTGGCTTGAAAACTGTTTATAGTTCTAAGATCTCAACATTATTAGTTACACCCAACAATTATGCTCCGACTGCAATAAATGACATTGCATCATTACCAATGAATAGCTTTATAAATATTAATGTAGTTGGGAATGACACAGATCCTGAAAAAGATGTATTAACTGTATCGGCTGTAGGTGCTGCTTCCCATGGGGTAGTTACTATCAATACAGACGGCACCGTGAAGTATACCCCAACAATCGGCTATTCGGGTGCAGACAGCTTTAGTTACACGATAAGCGATGGAAATGGAAATACATCTACTGCCAACGTAGATGTGAATGTAATGTCTATTGTTCCTTTTACTGCTGTGACTCCAAGACCTTACTATATTATTGGAATGGCTGATGGAACTTGGACCAATTCAGCGGCTGGACTTGGGGTTTCAATATATCCAATGAGTGTAGTTTCTGGAAACAAGTACAATACTTCAGGTGATGGAGAGTTTACTTATACAGGTTACTTCCAGGCTTCGAGGGGCTTTAAACTAATTAGAGATATTGGAAGTTGGACTGAACAATGGGGTATGACAAATGGTGTTTACACCCATAATACTGGCGACAACATTACAGTTCCGGCTGATGGATATTACACAATAACGCTGAATTCAATAACCAACACAATGACAATGATACCAACGCTGGTGACGCCAACAGTTTATACAAAAATCGGTTTAATTGGAGCTTTCAATGGTTGGGCGACTGATGTTGTTATGACACCTGCTGAAACTACGAACAATCACATTTGGTACACAACTCAAACATTTACGTCAGATGGAGGTTGTAAGTTCAGAGCAGATGGAGCTTGGACAACAAGCTGGGGAGGTAACTCATTCCCTGTAGGAATGTCTGGTGGAGATATACCTGCAAAAGCTGGAACCTACAAAGTAATGTTCAATGATGTTGATGGTTGCTATTATTTTATCAAACAATAATAACGATAAATTAAAATTAATTAGAAAAGTCTGAACTTATGTTAGTTCAGACTTTTCTTTCAATTGAGTTCAACGAAGTTCACATCAACAAAACAATAATTTTCAACAGAATACATGTATGAAAAAAATCGTCATCACTTCACTTTCACTATTTGTATCTCTTCTTAGTTGGACACAGATCATCACAACGACTCCAACATTTGTCACGCAAGATGGTGGAGCTATTTCGATCGTATTTGATGCCACACAAGGAGATGCCGGCCTGAAGAATTATTCAGGGACAGATGTATATGCTTACACTGGCGTTATCACTACGGCAAGCAATGGAAGTTGGACACATACTCCTTCTGCCTGGCTGGACAATTCGGCAAAATACCTAATGACATCGCTAGGCAACAATAAATGGGGACTCACAATTACACCTTCCATAAACTCCTATTATGGGGTATCTGCTGGAGAAGTTGTTACGAAACTGGCTTTTGTATTCCGGAACAGCACTGGATCTGTCACCGGGAGAAATACCGGTGGAGCTGATATCTTTGTAGATGTCTACCAATCCGGCTTAAACATTACATTCACAAATCCGACCACAAGCCAGACCCTGACTGCAGGCACAACTACGAACATCCAATTTAGTTCATCAACTGCTGCAAATCTCAACTTATTGATTAACGGCACCAGCGTACAAACTGCAACATCTGCCACCAGTTTAAGTTATTCGTATACGTTTGCAACTGCAAATGATTACACCCTTATAGCACAGGCCACCCTGAGTGGAACAACGGTGGCGGATACAATCCAGATATGTGTTCCTACTCCAGTTGTTAGTCAATCCCGACCCACAGGAGTAAAAGATGGCATAAATTATATCGATAACTCAACAGCCACACTAGTCATGTATGCACCCGGCAAAACCAATGTTTTTCTCATTGGCGATTTCAATAACTGGACCCAGCTGAATGCATACCAATTGAAAAAAGATGGGGATTACTGGTGGATCACGCTTACAGGATTGACTCCCGGCAAAGTATATGGATTTCAATATTTAGTGGATGGTACTTTAAAAGTGAGCGATCCTTACACTGAAATGGTATTGGATCCGTGGAATGATAAATGGATAAATCAATATTACTCTATATACCCCAATTTAAAATCTTATCCGACAGGAAAAACAGATGGATTAGTGGCAACACTGCAAACTGCAAAAACGGCCTACAACTGGGAAGTACCTGCTTTTACCATGCCACCGGCACAAAACATGGTGATCTATGAATTATTATTGCGCGACTTTACAAAGGAAAAATCGCTAGAATCAGCCATAACCAGATTGGATTATTTAAAAAACCTTGGAATAACTGCCATTGAATTAATGCCAATTCAGGAGTTTGATGGAAATGACAGTTGGGGATATAACCCAAACCACTATTTTGCGCCAGATAAAGCTTATGGTCCTTCCGACACGTACAAAAAGTTTATCGATGAATGTCACAAGCGAGGTATAGCCGTATTTCTGGATATGGTATTTAATCAGGCTTCAGGCCTATGCCCATTTGCTATGCTGTATTGGGATTCTGTGAATAACAGGCCTGCTACCAACAACCCATGGATGAACCCGGTTGCTCCTCACCCATACAGTGTTTTGAATGATTTTAATCATAGTTTTACCGGAACTAAAGAATACTTCAAGCGGGTATTGCAATACTGGATTACAGAATACAAGGTAGATGGCTACCGTATGGATTTGGCAAAAGGTTTTACTCAAAATGTTACTACAGGTGAGCCTGCAGTAAGCAATTACGATCAATCTCGGGTAAATAATCTAACTGACTATTATACTGCTGCAAAATCAGCAAAAAGCGACGTGATGTTTATTTTAGAATTTCTAGGTTATGGCAGCAGCAGCGACGGTAATCTCGAAGAAAACACCTACGCCACTGAAGGCATGTACTTATGGCGCAATATAAATTATGCATTCTCACAGTCGGCAGAAGGTTATCAAAGTGGCAGTGACTTTAGTGCCCTGAATACCACTCCCCGCAATTGGGTGGGATATGCCGAAAGTCATGATGAAGAAAGGAATTTCTTCAATGCAAAAACGTATGGTCTAGGAACCATAGCCACAGACTCTATTTACCGGGTAAGCAGAGTTCCGTTGAATGTTGCTTTCAATGTATTGGTTCCCGGGCCAAAGATGATCTACGAATTCGGTGAAATGGGATTTGACTATTCGATCAATTCATTGGGTGGTCGAACAAATGCGAAACCATCAGCATGGGATTGGTTGAACCTAGCACATCGTAAAGCGGCATCAGACGCCTGCGCTAAGATCATAACTTTACGCAAGCAATATCCAAGTGCATTTACACAAGGCACTTTTTCGCTAAATATTGCAAGCGCCGACTGGAACGCAGGAAGACGGATTGCATTAGCGCATGCCGATCTAAACATGATTGCAATAGGAAATTTCAATGCATCGGCCACTATAACTGCCACGCCAAACTTTCCAAAAACAGGAACCTGGTATAACTTATTAACCGGTGAACAATTGAATGTGACCAACACGGCTATGACCGTAAGCATGCCAGCTGGCAGTTTGTTGATTTACACAGACCGACAGATTAATCTAAGCACGGGCATTAATGATGTGGTACAAAACAGCACTTCCGTGTACCCGACTGAAACAGTGGATAAAGTGTATGTTTCGACACCTACGCAAGTAAAGAAAATAAATGTGTATAACATGCAAGGCACATTGCTAAAGTCGGTCATAAACAGCACTGAAATCAGCCTACAGAACTTCACTACCGGGGTTTATATCCTGGAGGTAACTACACCCGACGGCAAAGGTATTTACAGAATCATCAAACAATAAAATTGAAAAGAAACCTATAAAACAAAAAGTCCCTAATTTCTCAAGTAGAAATTAGGGACTTTTCGTAAATACACTTCAATTTAGTTTTTCTTTCTCAACTGTTCCAAAGCTATTTTCACGGTCTTATCATCTTTATAAAGCAACGGATAAAAGCCGGAATCGCCAATAGTATTTCTTGAAATATAACCTTTTAGTTGTGTAAGCAATAATCGTTTGGAGATATTAACCTGATTTGGATTCGCCACGACCCCTTTCGTTGAAGTAAAACGGACAAAATCAGGAAGCAAATTCTGAGCATCCAAATACTTATTCATTTGCAGCCATGTTTTATTCGCTTTCAACTTATCACGGTTTTTGTCAGCATATTGGAATGCGAACTGATACAGATAGCCATAATTAATCACCTTGTTCAAATAAGGTGTATATTCCGATGTGTCGCGTGCCACGAAGATATCCGGCATAATACCGCCACCACCATACACGGTCCGTCCGCCAACGGTTTTATATTTAAGCGACTTAGCCACATGCACACTATCCTTGCTATCAATTTCCCCGTGCATGTACCGTTTCACGATGTCCATTTCGTAATCCTGGGCTTTACCTTTTACGTAAGGCTTTTGAATGCTGCGACCAGACGGAGTATAGTACCGTGCTACCGTTAGACGAATGGCCGAACCGTCCGACAGGTTCATTTGCTGCTGAACCAATCCTTTTCCGAACGAGCGGCGACCAATAATTAATCCTCTATCATTATCCTGAATAGCACCAGAGAAAATCTCACTGGCCGAAGCCGAGAATTCATCGATCAAAACCACCAGAGGAAGATTGATACAGCTACCCTTTCCGTCCGATCTTGCTTCTGAACGTGGGTAAGCTTTCCCTTTCGAATACACAATCAGTCGTCCAGCCGGTAAAAATTCGTTCACCATATTTATGGCCTGTTCCATAAACCCGCCACTATTTTCGCGTAAATCAATGATATATTTCTTAGCTCCTTGTGTACGCAATTTGGCAATAGCATCCAGAAATTCGGAATAGGTGGTTGCTGCGAATTTATTCACCTTGATAAACCCAACCCCGGGCTCAATCATATAAGCTATATCTACCGAATTCACCGGAATTTCACCACGGGTTATTGAATAGTGCAGGATTTCATGCGTTCCATGCCGGCGAATACCCAGTTTCACTTTGGTTCCAGCTTTACCTTTCAGCTTCTTCATCACCTTCTCGTTGTTGATCTTTTTGCCAACAAACACCGAGTCATCAACCTGCACAATGCGGTCGCCAGCTAAAAGCCCGACCTTCTCAGATGGCCCGCCACTAACAACTGCCACAATCATAACCGTGTCGTTCTGGATATTAAACTGAACGCCAATACCACTAAAACTTCCTTCAAGTTCACTGTTTACATCTGCTAAGTCGGATGCCGGAATATAAACTGAATGCGGATCAAGCTTAGAAGCCACATCGGTCATCAATTCTTCAGTCATTCCCTTCATGTTCATCGTGTCAACATACTGCGAATTCACTATGGAAAGTAATTCATCAACCTTGCTGTGCGCCATCATTCTGGAAAATCCGGATCCATGTGCTCTATTCGACAGCAAATTACCAAGCAATACGCCTCCGAAAATGGAAATAAATATAATCAGAACTAGGAATAAATTCTTTTTATTCATAAAACATTAATTTTCAAATACTATTTAAAACTATTGTGCTGTTAAACAACAAAATTATTCAAGTTCTTCCCCAAGAAAAAGAACTTCAATATTAGCTCTTTCAAGCAACTCCACCCCATCCATGATGCGGTATTTTTCACCGTAAACCACCCGTTTGATTCCTGCCTGAATAATCAATTTTGAGCATTCGATACAAGGCGAGGCTGTTACATACAAGGTTGCATTGTCACTGCTGTTGTGCGAGCGGGCCACTTTGCTGATAGCATTGGCTTCGGCGTGTAAAACATATGGCTTTGAAACATTGTTTTCATCTTCGCATTTATTTTCGAATCCGGAAGGAGTTCCGTTATACCCATCCGATATTATCATCTGATTTTTCACCAGTAAGGCTCCTACTTTCCGTCGTTCGCAATATGAGTTTTCCGCCCAAATCCGAGCCATGCGCATATACCGGTTATCTAATAATGTTTGTTTCTCTGTCATGCTATTTCGTGTTATTATACTTCGGAGATATATAAACTCCTTATCGTGTTATAGTTTTTCTTGTTGCTTCTCCAAAAGCTGCCGGGAAAATTCAATGAGGTTTACCCCCGAGAAATTACCGGAAGTCATCAGCAGTAAAGCTGAATTATCGTAATTCAATTCGCTCAGTTTTTGTTGCAAAGCCTGTAAATCGTTATAAACCGTCAGATGTTGACCGCCGAAAGCCTGTTTCACTTGTTCGGGATTAAGTTCTTTCAATCCTTTTTGCCGAACTAGCTCCGGATTATAGTATACAAATGCGACATCAGCTTCGCCCATGCAATTGGCATATTGTGGCAAGAAATCTTCCGTCAAGCTACTGAATGTATGCAATTCCATGCAGGCAACCAGTTTCCTGTCCGGATATTGACGCTTCACGGCTCTTACCGCTGCTTTTAGCTTAGACGGAGAATGTGCAAAATCTTTAAAAGCTACAAACGAAGCTGTTTCTGTAATCTTTTGCAAGCGATTGGGAACTCCCGGAAATTCTGAGATAACAGAATAAAACTGTTCGTCAGTAACTCCTATCTGCCTGCAAGCCAAACGGGCAGCATCCAGATTTTGAAGATTATGTTCGCCAAAAAATTTTAGCGGGACATCACCATATTTGGTTATGAGGTGCGTAATACCATTCCGTACTTCATATTTTGGAGTATTATATGGGAATGGCACGATATCGCGACGTAAATGCTCAGCTATTTCATTCAAATTTTCATCCCCATCAAAGTAAATCAGGCGTCCCTGCACCTCCATCAATTCGGTGAAAGTTTTAAATTGTGTCACATAATTTTCAAAAGAGGGAAATACATCAATATGATCCCACGAGATTCCGGTTAATACGGCAATATGAGGTTTATATAAATGGAATTTAGGCCGGCGATCGATGGGAGAAGTCAGGTATTCATCACCTTCAAAAACTGCAATGCGAGATTCGTACGAAAGTCTGACCAAATTACCAGAATTATCCACTTGGGCTCCAACCATGTAATCGACATCGATTTTGAGCTGTTTCAACACAAACAAAATCATAGCCGTAGTGGTTGTTTTACCGTGGCTTCCTCCCACTACAATGCGGGTTTTGCTACGAGTTTGCTGGAGGAGATATTCGGAGAAAGAATATATTTTCAGACCCAGTTCTTTAGCACAGATCAATTCAGGATTATCTTCGGTGGCATGCATACCCAGAATAACTGCTTGCAATCCTTTGTGAATGCGTTCCGGGAACCAGCCTATTTTATCAGGCAGCAAGCCATGCTCCTTCAACCGGCTGCGCGAAGGTTCAAAAATTTCATCGTCCGAACCTGTAACCTGAAAATTATTCTTTTTGCTGATTGCAATGGCTAAATTGTGCATGGCAGCTCCACCAATAGCGATAAAATGAACTCGTTGCATACAATTGGAAGATGAATGTTTTTGCTTATTTTTGTCGGGATATTTATTTAAACGCAAATGTACTAAAAAGTTCGTCAAGTACATAAGGTTTTAAAGTTCATAAAGTTTAATGTTTACAAAGCCTAAAACCAATATGTTCCGCAGACCAGTATCTATTTGCGATCTTTACTTTTTTCAACTTTATAAATGCTCAACTAAATGAAATTACATAAAATAGAAGCCGGCGATTTTCACGTAGATGGAGGTGCGGCATTTGGTGTAGTACCCAAAAAAGTGTGGAAAAAACGTTATCCTTGCGATGACGAAAATTTTTGCAAACTGAACATGCGTTGCCTCCTGGTTGATACCGGTAACAAACGGATATTGATTGATACCGGAACCGGCGACAAGCAACTCAACTATCTTAAATACTACGGGTTTGAGCGTGTTATCAACTTCGACACGGAACTTGCCCGGCTGGGATATAGTTGCTCCGACATTACCGATGTTATTTTCACGCATTTGCATTTTGACCATTGCGGCGGAACAACTAAATACAATACCGACAAATCAAAAGTCGAACTGGTTTTCCCTAATGCCACACACTGGGTGGGCGAAGCGCAGTGGACAAACTTTCTGAACCCGAATGTGCGCGAGGGCGATTCATATTTTCCGGAAAATATGTTGCCGGTGCAGGAGGCTGGAAAGTTGCAATTGGTATCCGGGAACCAATTTATTTGTCCGGAAGTGGAGATACGGCTTTTCAACGGCCATACGGTGGGCCAACTGGTAAGCTATATCAATACGGGTGACAAGACATTCGTTTATGTGGGCGATGTTATTCCGTTGGCAGCAAATGTTCCGCTGGCCTGGATCTCGGCTTACGACACGAACCCGCTGGTGGCCATGGAAGAAAAGAAAACATTGCTCGACGAAGCTGCCGCTAACCATCAGGTTTTATTTTTCGAACATGACGCTTATACCGAATGCTGCACCATTGAAGCACAATATCGCAAACATAAGGTAAGCAAAACAGCGACGCTTGAAGAAATGACTAAATAAAGCAGAAAGAGGAAAGTAGTGATTTGCTACTTTCCTCTTTCTACTTTATTTTTAAATCTTATACCGCAAAATAAGTTTCCAACTCTTTCAGCGTGTCGGCGTCGGTGTTCAGATCCTTCACTATTTTCCCTTTTTCTAACACCACAATACGTTTACAAACCTCGGTAACGTGATTCAGGTCGTGACTTGAAATCAACATAGTCATATTAAAGCGGGTTTGTAAATCAGTCAAAAAACGTTTCAACCGGATCTGCGACGAAGGGTCGAGCGCTGTAAACGGTTCATCCAAAATCAAAATCTTAGGATCGCCAATCAATGCCGCAGCAATACCGATTTTCTTTTGATTCCCTTTCGAAAAATCGCGGATCAGTTTTTTCGAACCCAATATTTCATCATTGAAAAAATCCTTCATCGATTCCAGAAACAGCGCAATATCGCCTTCGGACTTCGCATGCAGTTTGCCCACAAAGTTGAAATATTCTTCGGTGGTCAGAAAATCAATCAGAAAACCTTCGTCCAAAAACGAACCGGTCATGGTTTTCCACGTATCATTGCGTTTCACTTGCTGGTTGTCAATGCGCACTTCGCCCGAGTTTGCTTCAATCAAGTCGAGAATCAATCGGAAAAAAGTAGTTTTTCCGGCTCCATTGTTTCCCACTAATCCAAAGCTTTCGCCCTGCGGGATATTTATTCCGGGAATATCTAAAACGGTTACCCCGTTGTATGCTTTTTGTAAATCGGTTACCTGAATCATAGAATAGTTCTTAGAGTTTATAAAGTTCGAAAGTTTGTAAAGTTTGTAAAGTTCGTAAAGTTGAAGCGTGTGACTGTTTATTGATCATTGTTCACTGATAATTGATCACTGTTCACTGATAACTGTTTACTGATCATGCTTCCCCTTCCCTAAAGCCTTCGGCCATGATATATTTCCGTTTGTTGAATTGATTTACACAGAGGTTTATCAATTGTTTCCGAAATATCAGCCCCACAAGGCCTAACGAAGCCAGCGTGCACAAAGCGGCATTCATAGAGAAAAAAGAGGATATAACCCCAACAATGATCATTGGCACAAACATGATGGGAAGCACAAACAAGAAGTTTTTGTACGTGGTTCCCTGATAGTTCATGGCCGCCGATTTCGTCAGGTCAATTTTGCGCGTATTGTACGTGGCCAGAAATAGCAGTAGGTAAATATTGACCCCAATATTGAACACAAAAGCCGCCAAATGCATGTAAATGATTTTCGGGCCAAAGAAGAAATAGGGGGTTGTGAGTGTAAATGAAATCAGATTGAACGCCAGAAGCAAATAATAATTCGCATTCACGTAGGTGGTTACCGGGATATTTTTCGTCATCAGGCTGTCGAAATGCGAACTGTCCCAACTGATAATCCATTGGCCGAACATAAGCATCAACGTGCCGGTCATAAACATGGCTACGAAAAACAACAGGCCATTCATGTTTGTGTAAGCTCCATTAGTATAAAAAAGCAGTCCGTAGAACAAGAAAAATCCCGACATGTACAAAATACTTTTTGTGCGTTTATGCCGGAGAATCAATTTCAGCTCCACCCCGATCAGTTCACCAATCAGGCCAAAACGATTCAGGAAAGACAAATTAGCAGTAACCACTTTATCACCTTTAATCTTGCTATTGAAATTTTCCGGATAATAGTTTTGCGAAAAAAACCATCTATTAAGCGCATAAGCCACACCCACAAACATCAGCGAAAGGATCAGTCCATAAGGTTTCAACACGATAAAGCCATAAAGCGATTTCGAAAGTTCGAAAAGCGAAAACACCCTGAAATACTCCAACACACCCAAAGCCACTACCACAAGGATCAAAGAAATGAATGAAAGCAGCCCCGGCCCGAATTTACGTTTCAGAAATGCGGCCATCAGCGAGTTGAACCAAATCAGAAAAACAAAACTCAGCACAAACCGCAGGGCCACCATGCCGCTGTAGTAACCCACTACCGATTTAATGGCAAAGGGAACAACCACCAGCAATAAAAAATAATTGCTCGGGTTGGCAAGTGGTTTTAGCAACAGGAAATTGACCAGCGTAGAGCGTTTGATAGGCAGCACCTGATAAGGCGGCAAATTCAGCGTATTCAGTTGCTGCATCATGAACCGGAAAATCAACCCGCTGAGCATGATATACAACATGCCGCCGTTGAACAGTTCGGTGGGGTTTAGCTTCTGGTCTACTTTCTCCAGAACTTCATTCAGCGAAAAACCCAGAAACAGCAACACCACCGCCATGTAAAGCGCAAAGAAACCCAACATGATGTTTACAGCCAGATTTTTGTAAAAACCCTGCGCCCGATAGCTCTTTTTCCATTCCTGTGTTATTAAGTTTGGTATCAACATACATTTCCCTTTTTGGTTATTTTAAAGATGCAAAGATATAAAAATTGCCGCAAAACAACTATGTTTTATCGAAAATCAATAAATTATTTTTTAGATAGGTAGCAAATTAACCTGATTGATTATGATGACTATCCGTTATTTATCCTAATGAATCCTGTATGGATTCAAGGTCGGTAGAAAATGACATCCTAAAAAAAGTCCGACCCCGAATGGGGTCGAAGACAGAGGCCGGATCAATTGTTTCTACCGACGTTTAACCCCTAATGGGGTTGTAAATAGGACACCCAGATTGCCAACTCCTGATTCGTATTATTTTTCATCTTCTTTATACCAACCGGCATACATGGCGTAATTGTGTGCTATTTTCCGGTTCATTTCATTGGTTTGTTCCGGCTCCACTTTCTTAACCAGTTTAGCCGGAACGCCTGCCCAAAGCGTGTAGGGTGGAATAATCGTATTGCTTAGCACCAACGCGCCGGCAGCTACAATTGCCCCCTCGCCCACCTCGGCATAGTCCAGCAAGGTGGCACCCATGCCTATCAAGGCATAATTATCTATCTTGGCCCCATGAACGGTTACGTTGTGACCGATCGAAACATAATCGCCAATCTGCACAGTCGATTTTTCGTACAACGTATGCAACACCGACCCGTCCTGAATGTTGGTATGGTTGCCAATGCGGATGGAATTTACATCGCCGCGCAACACAGCGTTGAACCACACGCTGCAACCATCGCCCATAATTACATCGCCCACTACTGTGGCGTTTTCAGCCAAATAACAATTTTCCCCTATTTGCGGAACAAAGCCCCGCACCGATTTAATTAATGCCATACTATTCTTAAGTCTTAAATTAGTTATTGTATTTAGTTACGAGTTACACGTGCTGCAAAACAAACGCCCCGGCCCAACAACGGAGTCTCCTGAACCGAAAGTTATTCCAAAATAAATGGACCAAGCGTTATTCGTAAGCCACTGAATTGATAATTCGTAATTGAAATCACAAAGATACTAGAGTTTGAAGAAAATGAGAGAAGGGACAGGGGATTATTTCCGATAAAATTCCAGGTTTAAAATGCCGAATGGTATACCCGAGGGCAATATCCGGCAGCATTATAAAATTGAACAAATTAAGCGTTATTTCATCTTTATTTATGCTTGTTATATTAATATAGAAATAATTTTATACATTTACAGTCTGAAAATTTTAATCCCAACATTCGTTTATTCATCATTTTTCATTATAGGCAGCTTGGTGATTTTGAAATAGAACAAAAATTGAAAAAACAAGAATCTGAGATTATCGGAATTGCTGAAAATTAAATAATGGGGAGCCTGAGTTTTCTGGATGTCATGAAAACCGGATAAATAACTTTCTAAGTTTCGTAGATATTAAAAATATTCGATAAATAAGTTGCTGAGTTTCTTAGATGTCAAAAAAATCGGATAAATAAAAGCCTGAGTTTTTTGGTAGTTAAGAAAATTGAATAATTTGAATTCTGAGTTTCTTAGATGTTAAGGTTATTGAATAATCAAGCTTCTGAGTTTCTTAGATGTTAAGGATATTTTATAAACGGGCTTTTATCTTTTGGGAATATATAGAAAATCAGATAAATAAAAGTATAAGCTCCCAGGAGCTACGAAAATTGCCATATTTCATATCAGTAGCTATAAATCGGCTGATATAATTGCCATTCATAGAATACTAAGCTGTAAATAGGGCATTTTAGATGAATAATTACGTTAGACAAAAAGTTTTATTAATCGGAATATTAATTTCAAAAACAAAAACTGAATGATTGCCACTGTAAATCTTGCGCTGTTTCCAAGCGACGAACTATTCACCCTTGCAAAAGGAATTATTTCACTCTCTGTCGAAAAGAAGACACAATTGCCTGTCATTATCCCTTTCTTGGACAACGTGATTCAAAAATGCAACAACTTTCAGAGTGCCCTCGAACGTGAATCGAAAAATCCGTTCATCAAATTACAATCAGAAAAAAATGATGCCCTGAGCGATAGTTTTCTCTCTTTCCGCAAACAGTGCGAATCGGGCCAGACCCGTCGCAAAGAGGGCTGGAAGCCGGCTGCCGAAATATTGCTGGCAGTAATCCGCAAACATGGCTGGAGTGCCCACAACATGGGATATAAAGCAAAGACAGCTGCGATTATCACTATCACATCTGAAATCAGGGCTAAACATATGACAGAATTAGCCAAGATTCAGGCAACCGAATGGCTGGAAGAGCTGGAAGCTGCTAAAGCTGATTTTGCAACAGCAGCCATGCAAGTGGTGGAAGCAGCTTCGGCCAATCACGAATATGTAGTTGCCGACACACGCCCCGAATTGATTGCGGCCCTCAAAGCATTATTCCAGACCATAAGCCTGCAACAAATTGCAGCCCCATCGGTCGATCTGGATGCTCTGACAGACCAACTGAATGAATTAATCGGCACTTCATTGGCTACAGTAAAAGCTTCCAACACCCGCGCCGAAAACAGCAAGAATGCTGCCGCAAAGAAAAATATTAATCTATAGTATTATTCTATAAATAGTAAGGGACGAGCGATTTCCAAATCGCTTGTCCCTTACTTTAGTTTAAAGCAATCCCTGTATTAGCCATGCCAATCAAAGTTCTTTGATCACTTTGGCCGGAATACCTGCCACTACTGTATTGTCGGGCACATCCCGGCTGACGACTGCGCCTGCGGCAACCACCGCATTTTCGCCTACCGTAACCCCGGGCAAAATAATGGCTCCGGCGCCTATCCAGGCATTACGCTTTATCAGCACCGGTTTTACAAGCAGGTCTTTCCGTTTAGCAGGTTCCAGCGGATGCCCTTCGCTGGTTATTTTTACGTTGGGGCCGATTAACACCCCGTCTTCAATGGTAATTCCGCCAATGTCGAGGAATGTGCAATCAAAGTTGATAAATACCCCCTTCCCTATCCGGGTGAAGATTCCGAGGTTGATATGAAAAGGGGTAAATACCGTGGTACTTTCATCGATTAGTTGTCCGGTGATTTCGCTCAGCATTTCGCGCGCCGTGTCATTACCGGTCGCATTGTTGAGTGCCACCGACAAGGTTTTGGTACGGGCTGACGCCCGGTGTATTTCGTTGAACACCGGATCGCCCGCCGGGATCGCTTCTCCTGATTGAATAAATTCAGTCAAGCGCTCCATACTCCTCCTCGCTTACGGGTTCCAGCCAGGTAACATTATTTTTGCTCACCTGCGGTGTGATGCCAATGTGCACAAATTCACTGTCGCGGCTTGCACCATGCCAGTGAACCACATCAGGTTTAATCTCCACCACATCGCCAGCCTTCAGTTTGCGTGCAGGCTGACCTTTTTCCTGGTAGTAACCTTTGCCCGAAGTGCAAAGCAGCAATTGTCCGCCCGAGTGCTTATGCCAGTAGTTGCGGCTGCCCGGTGCAAAAGTTACGTTGTAAGTCATTGCATCGAATGTGGCAACATCCGAAGACAGCATTTCCACCCATGCATCGCCGGTAAAGTTGCTGGTTGCCTTTTGTCCTTTTGGAAAAATTTCTGTTGATTTCATTTTATTTCTATTTTAGCCCTTCCAGTTTTTCAAAAAACCTGGAAGGTATGGTATTATTTCAAATTCGTTTTAAAGAAACTCTCCAGTTTATCAAAAGGAATATAATTTTTATCACCACCGTCATACAAATCAACATGAACCGCACCCGGAATAATCATCAACTCTTTCGGTTCGTTGGCAGCTTTGTAAGCATCTTCGCTGAAATAACGTGAATGTGCATTTTCGCCGGCAATCAGCAACATTGGACGTGGCGAAATTTCTTTGATATAAGTCATCAGTGGCATATTCATAAACGACAATGCATTGGTGGCTGTCCATGCACCGTTGGAATTGATAGAACGGGAATGGAATCCACGTTTGGTTTTATAATAGCCAAAGTAATCTTTTACAAACTGAGGTTCGTTTCCTTCGATTTTGTCGGGCAAGCCCTGATGAGCAAATGCCGGAGTACCATTTTCTGCATCTTTCCAGCGCTGTTGTCCGAGCTGTTCCAACATTTTGGTGCGTTCTTCCAATGTCATTTTATCGTAATATCCTTTCGACATTACCCGCGACATATCGTACATGCTGGCGGTAGCTACAGCCTTAATACGTTTGTCAATAGCAGTTGCATTTAGCGCCATGCCTCCGAAACCACAAATGCCAATAAGGCCGATACGGCTTCTGTCAACAAATTTTTGAGTTCCAAGATAGTCCACTGCTGCGCTGAAATCTTCGGTATTGATATCAGACGATGCCACATTACGGGGCGTGCCACCGCTTTCGCCCGTAAACGACGGGTCGAATGCCAAAGTGGCAAAACCACGTTTGGCCATAGTTTGCGCATACAAACCGGAAGATTGTTCCTTCACCGCGCCAAACGGACCGCTGACAGCCAAAGCAGCCAGGGTTTCATTTCCACGGTTTTTGGGTAAATACAAATCTCCAGTCAGGGTTATTCCATAACGGTTTTTGAATGTTACTTTCTCGCGGGTAACTTTGTCACTCAACTTAAAAGTATAGAAATCTGTTTGCACGACTTGATTCATCTTCTTAGTTTTTTGTTTGGATTGAGCCATTGCATGACTGAAAACAAGCAGGGTTATAAGCCCGAGGATTATAAGCTTTTTCATTTGATCTATTTTTTTAGTGAAAGCATGGCTCAAAGCCACGCCTTCACCAAGGTTTTGTTATTACTTTGCGTTTTCCAATACAGTGCGGATCATATCCGGCGTATAGAGTTCGGTGGCACCCCACATGCCGGCAATGACCGATAATTTATCTACCAGCACCGGTATATCCGATTCCGGAATCTTGCCTTCTTTCAGGGTCACTGGTGTTCCTATTTTTGAATACCAGTGTTTCAATGCTTCGATACCCGCATCTGCTCCTTCTACGTTGAACATCACCCGGGCAAAACGATCGAAACGTTCAGGCAAGAATTGTTTTTGCCATTTCATCCAGGCTGGCATCAGGATAGAAAGTCCTGCTCCGTGGGCAATATTGTATTCGGCCGACAGGGTATGTTCCAAAAAGTGCGTGTCATAACGGTTGTTTTCAATTCCGCAGAAAGTGGTGAAGTTCAACGCTTGTGTAGCTGCCCAGGCAAACTCGGCACGGGCTTCGTAGTTGCTTGCGTCGGCCAGCAGAATTTCGGTGGTACGCATCACCGTTTTCAGGATGTTTTCTACATAACCCGCCATGTATTCGGGCAGATAAGTGGCAGAAAGGTACATATCCAGGCTGTGTGCAAAAATATCGGCAGCCGAATAAGCCAGGTAGTCATTGCCTACAGTGGCTTGCAACTCAGGGTTGATAACGGAAACCGTGGGATACGTAGCAGGTCCCGCCAGGCTGAATTTTTCTTTGGTTTCGTCTTTGGTTACCACCGCAAAGTTGTTCATTTCACTTCCTGTTGCAGCCAGGGTCATAATATCAAAAATCTTCAATGCTTTATTGGCTATCGCTTTGCGAGTAAAGAAATCCCAGACGTCGCCCTCGTAAACAGCACCTGCAGCAATGGCTTTTGAAGAATCCAACACCGAACCGCCACCAACGGCCAACACGGCTTCCACCTGTTTAGCTTTGGCCAGGGCAATGCCTTCGTATACTTTGCTCAGCAGCGGATTGCTTTGTACACCGCCCAATGCGTCGAAGCTGATTCCGTTGTCGGTAAGCGACTTTGCTACTTTATCGAATAATCCGTTCTGACGGATACGTTCCGATCCATAAACGATTAGCACTTTGCCAACGCCGTATGCTGCGATATACTCACCGATATTTAGTTCTTTTCCTGTTCCGAATTCAATACGGGTAGGATTCTGATAACTGAAGTTTTTCATTGTTTTTTACGTTTTTGTTTGACTACGATTTATCGAATGCAAAATTAAAGCAGAAACCGGACATTAAATTACCTGAGTTACGGAATTACCTACCAAAATCACTGATCATAACTGCATAACTCAATGTGCCTGTAATTCGCTCATTACCCTTCTGTAAGCAAAACGAAATGGATCATAATCGTTCCGGTCAGCACAAAATCCCGGCAAATACAAGGATCTAAACCGGCAATTTGGCCAACATATACATAAAAGTATTGATGATAGGCAAATAAGTATCGCTTACAAATTCAACTCTTCTGTATCTTTGCCGTATTGATCTTCAATGACAAGTTAACCAATATCACACATCTATACGGATTATGGCACATCACATTCACCAATTATTGAGGACATCGCTCCTCTTAGCTCTCTTTATCTTTTATTCCTGCCAAAGCAAAGGGAATGATCCGGCCACTCCTGCTACCACAAAAACCGACTCTATCACTCCCGGCGTTGATCCGAGCACTGCCAACACCATTGGATTCTTTCTGGATGGCTGGACACCTAAGACATTTACAGCCCCGTCGTACGATGATACTAAAGTTTCAACGTCCCAGCCTGTCATTATCGATATAAATGCAACTTCCATTATAACTAAAATTCCCTTGTCGGTATTCGGGCACAATGCCAACATGTGGATGGGTCCCGTGGCCGATAATACCAGCTTCATTGAGTCAATCAACAATTTAAAACCACACATCATTCGTTTCCCCGGAGGAAGCGCAAGCGATGCTTATTTCTGGAATGCAAAACAAGGCGTTAACCCGCCCGATGCCCCGGCTAAAATATTCAACGCCTCCGCTGTAGCTACCGAGCCCGGATATAATTACGGCATGACAGATTATAACTGGCAATGCTCGCTGGATAATTACTACAGCATGCTATTAAAGACCAATAACAAAGGCATTATCACGGTCAATTACGGTTATGCCCGGTATGGCACCGGTCCAAATCCGGTAGCCACGGCTGCTCATCTTGCCGCCAACTGGGTTCGGTATGATAAAGGACGCACCCAACTGTGGGAAGTAGGAAATGAAAACTTTGGCGACTGGGAATGGGGATATCGCATCAACACGGCTGCCAACCAGGACCAACAACCCGAATACTTGACCGGTGCATTATATGCTCAGCATTTTCAGGTTTTTGCTGACTCTATGCGGCAAGCAGCTAAAGAGGTAGGCAATGATATCCGTATTGGGGCTGTAACGGTAGAAGCACCTGCCACTGCATCCTGGCAAACCACTTGCGTAAAAACATGGAATACCGGCATGATGTCAGGCATAAACAACAAAGCCGATTTTTATGTCGTGCACAGTTATTTTACCCCATACAACGAAAATTCAACCGGTTCTACAATTCTCAATGCCGCATTATCAGTTCCCAAGTCTATTATGGATTATGTAACCCAGACTTTGCAAACCAATGGAACATCCGTCAAACCGGTTGTATTAGATGAGTGGAATATGTTTGCACAAGATTCAAAACAACAGGTTTCGAATGTAAGCGGGCTTTTTGCTGTATTGGTCATGGGCGAAGCCATAACCAACAAGTATGGTATGGCCACACGTTGGGACTTGCTCAATGGGTGGAACAACGGTAATGACCACGGCCTGTTTAGCAGTGGTGATGAACCCAGCGGACTGACAAAATGGAGTCCCCGCCCAAGTTTTTATTATATGTACTTCATGCAAAAAATGTTGGGCGACAGATTGGTTACTTCCACCAGCACCACTAACGTTGCCTGTTATGCTTCCACCTATTCATCAGGCCAGCTAAACGTCAACCTGGTAAACAAAAGCTCAGCAGATTGCAATGTCCAGTTGAATATTAAAAACTTCAATAAAGGAAGTCGTTATTATTGGTACTCACTACAGGGTGGAACCGACAATGGAGAGTTCTCCGGGCAGGTATTCATTAATGGTACAGGTCCAACCCTGACAGCCGGTGGTCCTGCAAATTACACATACATTCATGCACGGTCAGCAACTACTACCAATGGAGTATTTGTAACTGTACCTGCCAGAGGCGCTGTAATGATGGTTATTGACAAAAAATAGATAGTTGGTTGTTGTCTGTTGTTTAGTTTTTGTCAAGAAAGGTCGCTCCCGGTAATCGGTGGCGACCTTTCCCCTTCCAGAGAAAACAGAAATACAAAAAAAAGACCGCTTCAACGATGAAGCGGTCTTTTCTATATCTTCTATTCGGACAGAATAACCTAAAGTCACCCCATCAATCACACAAAGATTAGTCTTTCAATTTAGCCACAATAAACTCACGGTTCATACGGGCAATGTGCGAGATAGAAACGTTTTTAGGACATTCTGCTTCGCAAGCACCTGTGTTTGTACAGTTACCGAAACCAAGTTCATCCATTTTCGCTACCATTGCTTTAGCACGGTGAGCAGCTTCTACGCGTCCTTGTGGAAGCAATGCCAACTGGCTTACTTTAGCAGCAACGAACAACATAGCCGAACCATTTTTACAAGCAGCAGCACAAGCGCCACAACCAATACATGAAGCAGCATCCATAGCTTCGTCGGCATCAACCTTCGAAATTGGAATTGCATTTCCGTCAGGAATACCACCGGTGTTTACCGACACATAACCACCTGCTTGGATAATTTTATCGTAAGCTCCACGGTCAACCATCAAGTCGCGGATAACAGGGAATGCAGCCGAACGCCAAGGCTCAACAGTAATAGTCTGACCATCGCTGAAATTACGCATGTGCAACTGACAAGTAGTAATTTCACCATCCGGTCCGTGTGGGTGTCCGTTGATATACATACTGCACATTCCACAAATACCTTCACGGCAGTCGTGATCGAAAGCGATTGGTTCTTTACGTTCGCTTACCAATTGTTCATTAAGCACATCCATCATTTCCAGGAATGAGCTGTCGGTAGAAACATTATCCAATTTATAGGTCTCGAATTTACCTTTTTCTTTCGGACCTGCCTGACGCCAAACTTTGAGCGTTACATTTATACTTTTTTCCATTGATTTAATTGTTACGGATGACTGAATTACGATTTATAATTACGTTGTTGACGGTGAATAAATTCATAGTCAAGCGCTTCTTTCAACAATTCAGGTTCCTGTCCTTCACCTGTATATTTCCAGCAAGAAGCGAATGAGAATTCCTCGTCATTACGCAATGCTTCACCTTCCGGAGTTTGATACTCTTCGCGGAAGTGACCACCACATGATTCTTCGCGCATCAACGCGTCACGTGCCATCAATTCACCAATTTCGATAAAATCAGCCAAACGGAGTGCTTTTTCCAATTCATTGTTCAAATCAGCTTCTTTTCCCGGAATGTAAACATTGCTCCAGAATTCTTTGCGAACTTCTTTGATTTTTTCCAATGCAGTTTCCAAGCCTGCTTTATTACGGCCCATTCCGACAAAATCCCACATAATCAAACCAAGTTCACGGTGAATAGAATCTACCGATTTCTTACCTTGAATACTCATCAATTTTTTGATCTTGTCGTTGACTGCTTTTTCTGATTCTTCAAATTCAGGAAGATCAGTACTCATGCGAGGCACTTGAATCTGATCAGCCAAATAATTTTGAATAGTATATGGCAATACGAAATATCCGTCGGCCAAACCTTGCATCAAAGCCGAAGCACCCAAACGGTTAGCACCGTGATCGGAGAAGTTGGCTTCACCAATACAGAAAAGTCCTTTTACCGAGGTTTGCAGTTCATAATCCACCCAGATACCACCCATGGTGTAGTGAATAGCAGGATAAATCATCATTGGAGTGTGATATGGATTTTCGTCAACGATCTTTTCGTACATTTGGAAAAGGTTACCGTAACGGGCACGAACCACATCTTCGCCAAGGCGTTTGATTGCGGCTGAAAAATCCAGGTAAACAGCCAAACCGGTATTACCAACTCCATAGCCTGCATCACAACGCTCTTTAGCAGCGCGCGAAGCCACGTCGCGTGGAACCAAGTTACCAAAAGCAGGGTAACGACGCTCTAAGTAATAATCGCGTTCGTCTTCCGACAAGTCTGTTGCTTTTTTCTTTCCGGCACGAATAGCTTCAGCATCTTCTTTCTTCTTTGGAGTCCAGATACGGCCATCATTACGAAGCGATTCCGACATCAAAGTCAGTTTCGATTGAAATTCTCCGTGTACAGGAATACAAGTAGGGTGAATTTGGGCATAAGCTGGATTGGAGAAGTAAGCTCCTTTTTTATACATCTGAACAGCCGCAGATCCGTTAGAAGCCATAGCGTTTGTCGACAAGAAGAAGGTATTTCCGTATCCACCGGTTCCTACTACAACTGCATGTGCAAAGAAACGTTCCACTTTCCCCGTAATCAGATTGCGGGCAATGATACCGCGAGCACGGCCTTCGATTACAACCACATCCAACATTTCGTAACGAGAATATAATTTTACAGCACCTTTACCAATTTGACGGCTCAAAGCAGAGTAAGCTCCAAGCAACAATTGTTGTCCTGTTTGTCCTTTTGCATAAAAGGTACGCGACACTTGGGCACCACCAAACGAACGGTTATCTAACAAACCTCCATATTCGCGGGCAAAAGGAACACCTTGAGCCACACATTGGTCGATAATACCGTTTGAAACTTCGGCCAAACGATACACATTGGCTTCACGGGCACGGTAGTCACCACCTTTGATCGTATCGTAGAAAAGACGGTAAACCGAGTCACCATCATTTTGATAGTTTTTTGCAGCATTGATACCACCTTGTGCAGCGATTGAGTGTGCACGGCGAGGTGAATCCTGAATACAAAAGTTCAACACATTAAAACCTAATTCGGCCAACGATGCAGCCGCAGAAGCACCTGCCAAACCTGTTCCTACTACAATTACATCCAACCGACGTTTGTTAGCAGGATTCACCAGTTTTTGGTGTGCTTTATAGTTACTCCACTTTTCTGCTAATGGTCCTTCTGGGATTCTAGCATCTATTTTATTTTCTACCGAAGCAGATTCTTGATTCTTTGCCATAATTTAATTTTTCGATTTTAAGATTTACTATTAAGCACCAAATCCTAGTAAATAATACACAGGGATAGACACAAACATCAAAATCACGATAGTTGAAACAATGTTTGAAATACATTTCAAACGAGGCAACCAGGTTTTATTACTTAAACCGATTGATTGCAACGCACTCCAAACACCGTGAGTCAAGTGAAACCACAAAGCTACCAACCATACAATGTAAATACCACAATATACTTTGCTACTAAAAAGCTGAGCAACGTACTGCGCACCTTGTGCTGGTTCAAAATCACCGGTTTTAATTCCTGTAATTTCCTGAAACTGCATCTTGAACCAGAAGTTGTACAAGTGCAACGCAAGGAATCCAAAAACGATCAAACCCAAAACCAACATGTTTTGTGATGACCATTCAACAACTTTTTGGTTATCCTTCACTGCATAACGTTCTGTTCCGCGGGCACGCATGTTTTGGTAAGACAAAAGCAATGCATACAAAATGTGAATAACAAAACCGGCAGCCAGCACTGCTGTACCAACTAAAGCGTACCAGTTAGCTCCCAGAAATCCACAAATTGCATTATATCCTGCAGGTGAGATAATCACCACGATATTCATGCAGCTGTGAAACAATAAAAACAACACGAGGAATACCCCCGAAATACTCA
>Ga0318567_10000028_pt1 | contig 71532 bp, 55 predicted proteins | sample GRESIP088b5f20_FD_203691 | JGI IMG/M metagenome (GOLD analysis project Ga0318567, IMG submission 203691) | Tropical soil microbial communities from Luquillo Experimental Forest, Puerto Rico - GRE.SIPMG.088b5f20 | ecosystem: Environmental > Terrestrial > Soil > Tropical forest > Bulk soil...
TCCTATAAATCAACTTTTTATAAAACAACTTTACAAAACAGAAACTACTTGTGATTATAATCAATTGACTATCTTTGATTTATAACCGGACAGTAGTGTCGAGAAATAAAAGATTGATTTTTATACTAATCTTTTTGATAAACATTCTAAGGAATATTATGGAACAATTAGTTTTTGACGGAAAACAGATTTATCCTGAAATTGTACCTCAACAACATAAACTCCATTTGACAAGTCTGACAAGTCCAAACTACAAGTATTGGCGTAACATTCCATCTTTTTTATTATACAACCACTCAATGAGATAAGCGTGACTGACCCGATACATGCTGGAGCTGAAATGTTTATATTTTCACCAGCCAATGGATCCGGGAAGCATTTTATGAATGTCCGATGAACATCATCGATGTCAGAAACAATAGGTTTCCCGGTAGTGACTGTAATACCCGACACATTCGTTGAATAAGGTGTTACAGCCACTGAACCATTTGTTGCTGTAATAGACGATCCGTTCTTAAATACCAGCCCATCTACAAAATAGGCTTTCATTCCATTCGTTGCAATTATGCTAACATTGTCGAAAATCACATCCGAGATGGATTGTTCGGGCAATCCCCATAAAATACCCGCATTGGCTGAGCCGGTTACCGTTATATTTTTAAACAGCAAATGTTGCCAGGCGGGCGTGGTAGCAGTAATAACCTGAGCCGGATCGGCCGAAGGTGAAGAAGGTTCCTTTGGATAATAGCTGGTGACATAAAACGGGTTTGTAACACCACTCATGGTTATATTGCTGTAAGTAAAATATGATTCCAAACCTCCACGGTCGCGGGCTGTTTTCAGGCGGATACCGGATGTTGTATTAGAAAACGAACAATTATCGACCACTATATTGCCTACATTTGAGGCATAACTACCCACTGAACAGCCATGACCGGTTCCAAACACACAATTTTGTATCGTAACGTTTTGGCTGCCACTATCCATGGCAATATTATCATCTCCTACGGCAATATTACAATTAAAAATATTAATATTGGGTGACCAAGTATCAATTCCATCCGTATTGGGAGATGTGGAGGGTGCCTTAATGGTCAGATCGGACAAAGTTGCATTAGATCCTGATTTTCCAATAGTGATATGAACATTAGGCGCATTGATAAGGGTAATACCACTGATTTGGATATACGAACAGCCATCAAATCGGATCAGACATGGACGTGCTATGGCCGAGTTAGCTTTGTAGGCAGCCCACCAATCGGTGCCATTTCCATCGATCGTTCCGGTTCCAGTCACAGCAATATCTGACAGATTTTTACCGTAAATAAAATCAGCATAATCATCTACATTTCCGGAGTTTGGATAAGTTCCGGCTACTGTACCGTTACCACTCCCATAGGGTAAAATCCGTAAAGTGGCACCTGCAGAAATATGTAAATTGATCTTACTTTTCATGCTAATAGGTCCACTTAGATACGTTCCGGAAGGTATGACCACCATTCCACCACCCGCACTGGCACAGGCATTAATGGTTTGTTGGATTGCGCCGGTATTATCAACCGCAGGGCTACTGAGCGCCCCATACGTTGTAATATCGAAAGTAGCAGTTGGAATTGTAGGCAGAACCACCGTCTTTTGCATTGGGATTATCCGATCTGACGCTATAGCCAGAAAAGCCAACCCAACAAAGGATACAACTGGAATTATTCGTTTATTTTTAAACATATTGGATTTTAGCTGTTTTTCGGGTTCAAAAGTACCAAATTGCAAATCAGAGGCTGGTTAAAAATTGATCAAATAGCTGCATTTTTTAATCATAACAGCAGTAAACCATTCCTGCCAATATCAGTTAATCGTCATTTAAATAACTTGTCGAGAAAAGCAACTATATAGCTTGTTGTTGGATCAAACCAAGGCTTCAATAACCAAAACGAATGCGGACTATCCGGAATATTTATTGTCTCGTTATAGACCTTATTCTGATTCAGCAAATCAATCATTTCTCCCCGCCCTGCACTAAACCGAAACTGGGAACTCGTGATAAATAACACAGGAACTGAGCGATCATTCACCCAGAAAATCGGAGAAGCTTCTTTCCAAACCTGAGGCTTCTCTTCGAAGTTACCTCCCAGCCAATAAACATCCGGCGAGTCTGCTTTTCGAGGTAAATTAAGCGATGCTGGAGCTAAAAAATCAACCACGCCATCAATGTCAATCACCGCATGAACATTACTTGAGGCTGAAGAAAGTCCAAGGTTGCCTTCAAATTTAGCAATACCATTAGTCATGCCAACTAAGGTTGCCAATTGCCCACCTGCAGAGTTTCCTTCAATAGCAATACGTGCAGTATCTATATTGAACCTTTCGGAATTTACTTTTATCCATCTGACAACTGCTTTAATATCATAAATTGCTGCCGGATATAAGGCCTCGGTCGACAAACGGTAGTCTACAGGGACAGTTACATAACCTTGTAACGCTATACGCTGAGCCATAGGCCTCTCCATTTTCTTATTTCCCGAACGCCAACCTCCACCATGGATCATTATCAAAGCGGGATATTTACCTTTTTGGGCGGGACTAAAAATATCCAGGCATAAATCCCTTTTTGTGTTTTCAGAATTTAATACCGAAGCATAAACAAGATCATAACTTTCTGTCACTGACAGATTGTGAATCGCAGGAACAATCTTAGCTTCAGGATATTTCTTTACTATTTTCTGCCAGACCTGAAAAGTAGTATAGCTCGTGTCGGCAGGGAAACTATTCGTGGCTATGGACGTTGTGATAAATGTCTGTATGTGAATAATCAGAAATAATATAAGTAGTCTATTAAACATAGTCCATAATTTATTGAAAAAGACAACCGCTCTTCAAATTCAGAAGAGCGGTCATCAGAAACATCTAGTACTTATTACCACCAACGAGGATCACCAATCTTCTTTGATGCAGTTGTAGCATCTTTAATTTTAAAATTAGACTTAACCGGATCAGTAAAAATATCAGTAGTCAATTTACCGAGACTTACAAAAGCATCAATAGGAGCAGTGGCTAAAGTAGTCGGATTCACATACCAGGTTAAGTCACTGGCTTTATAACAATTAGTCATTGTTATATTCTGACATGAACTTTGCATACCATTTACAGCGGCATTACCACCTGCGCCAAAAAGACTATTCGTAATCGTAATACCTCCCGGAATTGTATTTCCCTTATAGTCGAAGAAATAATTGGCACTAAAAGCCGGCAGTGGACTGGATATTGATTGGGGCGCATAACAAGTAGTCAGATTTTGAATCGTCAATGACTTAATACCCAGTGCCGCACCTCCAACAAACAGTTTGTCGGCATGAGCTACCGTGCTGTTTGTTACAACAATGTCGCCAATGTAAGAAGCAGCATTAGCATTATTTACAACTCCATAACCTCCAATTGAGTCCATCAAACAGTTATTTATTGTCAAAGAAGTGATACTGGCTGTTGTTTGCATTCGTATAACTCCACGTTTGTATTTGATATCACAATTTTCTAAAGTCATACTTCCAATATTTCCATTGGTCAAATTCAGATTGAATAAATAAGTACCTCCGTAATTCGCATCCGTTTTTAATTTTCCAGAGGTATTTCCCTGGGTAAAAAATATTTTTTCGAAACGAAGTGAACTCACTGTTTTGGAAGCTGTAATACCAAAACCGCCGTTTACAGCCATTATTGCTTTGCCTTTGAAACTTAAACCGGTGATAATATTCATCGGAACCGAAACATTGATGGTTGGTAAAGTATAAGAAGTTCCACCCGAAAGAACCAAGTTAAATCCAGCCGGATGAGCAGTGGCCAAACTATCAACAAATGTCTGGTTTAATACTGAAAGAGCCTTATCATCGGAGAAATTCCGTAAATCAACCACATCGCCGGTGAATACCTGTGCTGCAGTCGTTTTATAATATTTTTTCCCTTTATAATTAGTCCCCTGGAATATTTTAACCATATAATTTACACCAGGTTGAAGTCCGCTGATAATCTTAGTTCCTGCAAGATTCTCGGCAGCAGTAACCGGAACGCTTTTGTAAACCGAATCTTTATTTATCATCACATCTACTCGCGTATAACTGTCAGAAGATAACGTCCAATACATTCGAATAGAATTATCTATCAAGTCATTTGAAGTGGGCGTAGTCAGTAAGGTCGGATAATCCAGCGTGGTCACATCCGGTAACACATAATTCGAAGATTTAATCGTATCTCCATTAGATAAAATACTATCTCCCACGGAATGAATCCGAATATTATATTTAGTATCGTAATCTAATCCTGCAAAGGTGTACGTTGTGCTATCAGTCCGGCTAGTACGAAGCACTGTTTTAAATGAATCAACAGACAAATCCAGCACATAATGTTTTGCTCCTTTATATTTATCCCAGTCGATTTTAATCCAGGTCATACTGACCGTCGCGGTATTGGCAATCGGCCTGAATAAACGATCGGCACTTGGTAACATTTCTTCATCCTTGCAACTTGCCAAAAGACCGACTGCCAGAACAACTGCTAAAAACATCGTTTTAAAATTAAATATATTTTTCATCTTTCTATGCTTTAAAATTCGTTTTTATTTTGAGGATAATAAATAACCATTATTGTTGAGGAATATACTTGTTGCAATAGTTTGAGACGAAATTGGCAACAAATATGGAACTGCTGATGTGCCACTTAGATCAGTATAACCTCTCCATGAATAGGTTGTAAAATTAGCACTTTGATAAGTTACCGAACCATCAGTGGCAGTCAATTTTGCATACAATGACTTAGACCAATCAGCTAAAGTTACAGATCCGTAAGTGGTAGTCCAATTATTTATCTGGGCTGTTGTTGGTTCGTAATAACTATTCAGGAAAGTTATAGTGCCATTCGCTTTTATATAATAAAGACTTTTAGCATAGCTCACATATTTAGCAACCTCAGGTTTAGTCAATTCAAGACCTAAAGCAGCTTTACCAATATTGTCCAGCGTAGCTCTTGTCTCAATAATTTTCTGTCCATAATTATTCCAACGAACTAAGTCGAATTTACGTAAACATTCACCGCCAAACTCCCAGGCCCGCTCATTAACAAGGGCATTAAAGAACACATCTTTACTTGTTGAGACACTGTCAATATACGCTTGTACTTTCTGAGAATAATCTACAGCTTTGAATGCCCTGGTTCTGACTGTAGTCAACATTTGTTTAGCCAAATCAGTCGGACCATTCAGTTGGTTTTCTGCTTCAGCAAGCATTAACAATACATCAGAATAACGCATTAAAGGCCAGTTGATACCGGTCCCTTTTGATGAGGTAGAACCAGGAGAAGTCGTCAACAATAACCGGTTCCATTTATTAGTGGCAAGTGAAGTAATACCCAAAGTTCCTTGTTCGGTATCCGAGCTATATTGCACTTTACTGATCGTTGCATCACGTCTAACATCTTTCTGATCAAATGAGAAGTAATAAGAAGGAGTTAAACCTACCTGTATAGTAGTCGTCCCCTTAGAACTTGCTGTTACCGGAACTCCGATACACCAGCCAACATCACCACCACCATTCGTATTTCCAAATGCAACCTCGTACAACACGTCATCATTCACTGGTTTAATCCACTGACATTCATTTAAAAATATTGTAGCATAATTTGGATTTAACAAACGGGGTTTTAATGCAATAAGTTTCTGTGTATAATCTTTCACCAATTGATAATAATCTGTATAAGTTCTGGCTACTTTTTTTACACCGTCAATTGTATAGGTTACAGCCAGACTATCGTTGTGAGCCACATCGAGATAATCGTCGGCACGTTTCATAGTACCACTTGCAGTCATGCCATAACCGGCCCTAAACAATGAAAGACGAGCAATCATACCCAATGCAAATTCACGATTCATCCGTTCGATACCATCGCTATATTCATCAGCAAAATACATATCCGACTCACAATTCACCAAATCCTGAATTATACCCGAATAAATAATATTTTTATCTGTTCTAGGAACGTCAAGTGGCATCGTGGCATCAGCAGCTTTCCGGAAATAAGGAACGTCACCCCAAAAATTACACAATAGAAAATAACGGTAGGCACGCAAACAATAGCTTTCGCCCAACAACATTTTCATATCTTTTTGGCTCGCTATAGCACTTTTTTGAATACCTTCGATACATTGGTTTGCACGGTCGATAGCCAGATAATTATGATCCCAAGCTGTTTTGATATCACCAAAACTAGACAATCCCCCCGGCTGAAGCGACCAAATATCACGTCGTGTACCATCAGGAAGAGCACCAGGAACACTTGCTTCAACATCAGTATTTTGCATCCACACTGCCGACATACGCGATGTGTATGAATCTTGCGCAAACAGGGCATACACACCCATAACCATTTTCTTGGCATCACCCGAATTCGAGAAAACATAATTTCCATCGAAATTGGACAATGAAGTTGGCGACAAAAAATCAGAGCAAGCCGTAAAGAACATAGTTGCCGTGATAATTAATGCTATATATTTTGTAGTTTTCATAATAATTATAATAAGTAGTCAGATTTTAGAATGTTACATTTACCCCCAATGTCCATGAGAAGCTTTTGGGATATGCAGAATAGTCTACACCAGGAGTTAACCCTGATGTTGAACTACCTCTTACCGCCGTATTAACTTCAGGATCATAACCAGTATAACTGGTCAATACAAATACATTATTCAATGTGCCGTAAATCCGGAACTGGGAGCAAAGGAATTTCTTAGTCAATTTAGTTGGAATAGTATAACCGACAGTCACATTTTGCAAACGCAGGTATGAACCATCTTCAACAGCCCATGAAGAAGGCAAAACTGTTGCATTTCCAAATGAGAATGGCGACCAATATGCTTTTGCATTTGCTCCTTCATTCATTGCCGCCAATGTTGCCAAATCAGTAACGATATTCCCATTATTGTCCAAATAGGTATAGCGGCTATCCTGACTCATAAAACTTAGCATATTGGGGTTTGTAGCACGATATTGTTGTGCTGATGCAATTTTATTGGCATTATAAATTTGATTACCATACACAAAATTAAATAATACAGAAGCATCAAACCCGTGGAATGTACCATTAAACCCAAAACCGCCGGTAAATTTTGGTGCTGTGCGTCCAATAATCTGACGATCATTATCATCAACTACACCATCACCATTCAGGTCTTTGTACTTTGCAGTACCCGGACGAACACCAATCTTACCGCCCAACATTCCAATTGTTGGAGCTACCGTTTTTGTCGTTGTTACTCCGGTGGCGGGATCTGTTGTGGTAACCGTTTTCAGTACATATTTTCCTGTTGCAGCATTGTATGAATCAAAATCTGTTGTTTTGTAATACCCATCACTGACCCAGCCGTAAATTAAACCCACTGGCTCACCTACTTGTACCCGGTAATCGTTGTATCCCTTTAAATCAGTTCCAGCCCAGCCGGAGGCATATTCTTGCACGTTAACCCCATCGGCCAATTTATCCACATTCGATTTATTAAACCCAATATTGAAGTTTGCGCCAAATGAAGCGTTCTTTTTTTGCAGCAGCTGAACGTTCAATGAGATTTCAACTCCTTTATTCGAAGTTTGCCCCACATTTTTCATGGTTGTAGTATACCCCGGTGCGGTAATTGGAATTTGAAGTAACAGATTTTTAGTCGTGTTGTTATAGTATTCAACAGTACCCGACAATCTTTCATTAAAGAATCCGAAATCCAATCCGGCATTTCGGGTGTATGTAGTTTCCCATTTCAAATTCGGATTAGGCAATTGTGAACTTGTAGCTCCCCAATAATTATTTTGAACATCCCCTAAACCATACGTTTTAGTTGATTGAATGCTATAACTGGATGAAGTTTGTCCGGCAGGAATATTAGAGTTCCCTGCAACTCCATAACCTACACGAAGCTTCAGGTTTGACAACCATTTTCTTGTGTCGGCCATAAATGGTTCTTCAATCATTCTCCAGGCACCGGCTAAAGCTGGGAAATAACCCCATTGATGTCCTGGAGCAAATCTGGAGGAACCATCAGCACGAAATGTTGCTGTGAGCAAATAACGTTCTTTAAAATTATAAATGGCTCTTCCAAAAAATGATGATTGGTTATTTGCAACAGGAAAATTACTGGTTATATTTTTTGTAGTCCCACCAAGTGCCAAATTAGCGAAAATTCGATCAGGAGACAGGTCGGTACTAAACCCAGTGGCATATAAATAGTTGTAATTCGTAGAATAGCTGTTTAGTTCTTGACCACCCATAAGGTTGAAATTATGGTCTTCTCCGATCTTAAAGGTATAAGTAAGCGTATTAGCCAAACGCAATCTGTTTGTATTTGTTTTTGTCCAATCCACCAAAGGCTTTCCGTCAACATATGAAGCTACTGTGGTAATTTCGCCCCAATAGTTCTTTAATTCATTAAAGCCATATTCGTAACCACCTTCAACCCGGTAGACCAAGTTATTTATAATTTTCCAATCCAAACTTCCGGTAAAATTATACGTGCGGGTATTGGTGCGTTTCCAGTATTGAGCGGCTTGCTCTGTCAATGACAGATTAGCTTGCACCCATTGATTGTACTCTTCTTCTGTCATGGTGGCCGGATCAACAGTAACAAATTCACTTAATCCTTTCACTGCTGGAGAAGTTATAGCTTGCGAAGTACGAATTTTGTACGTACCGCCGGCCGAACCCGATCCATTTACTTTCGTATCGGATAACCGGGCGTTAAAGCTGGCTTTCAAGCTTCTCGATATTTCATGCTCCAAATTAAAGTTAGTGTTGAAGCGTGTATAATCGTTACTTGGCATCAAGCCGCCATCTTTATTAAATGTAGTGCTTAACAAGAATCTTGTTTTTTCATTTCCGCCGTTCAGACTAATATTATGTTGTTGAGACACAACATTTGACCCAAACATATCTTTTTGCCAATCGTGCGCTCTTTGCGATTTATACAGTGTCAGGTCATCCCAAACACCGAAAGTCTTTGTGAAAGCTGAAATTCCATCCGCTCCACTCAATGCGGCATTTTCATAGTTCAACAATACATATTCGTATGGATCAAGCGCATCCAATCGTCTTGATAACTTTTTTGTTTGCATAAATCCATTGTAAGAGATTGTAGTTTTGCCTCCTAAAGCCCTTTTAGTAGTAACTATAACTACCCCATTTGCTCCGCGTGAACCATAAATCGCAGTGGAAGAAGCATCTTTCAACACATCAATTGACTGAATATCGCCAGGTGCAATGTCGTTGATGTTATTGGCTGGGAAACCATCCACAACATAAAGAGGACTATTGTCGCCGGTGATAGAGCCACCACCACGAACACGGATAATCAATTCAGCATCGGGAGAACCATCGGAAGTAGTAATCTGAACTCCCGCGAGTCGCCCGGTTAATGCTTCGCCGGCACTTGCGACTGGGATTCGAGAAAGCTCTTTGCCTTGAATTGAAGATACAGATCCTGTCAGGTCGCGTTTCTTTTGTGAACCATAACCAACTACAACCATTTCATTTAACTGATTCGAATTCGATTCCAGTTTAATTTGCAAGTCAGAAGTTTTCCCTTTTAATGGAAGTTCTTGACTTTTCATACCAATGTATGACACTTTAAGAACTGCATTTGCCGGATTGGTAACACTCAAACTGAACTTACCGTTCAGATCCGTTATAGTCCCGCCTTTTGTTCCTTTAACAACAACAGATGCACCTGGAAGCGATTCTCCGGTATCATCTTTTACAACACCCGTGACGGTGGTCTGTGCATTCGCGTAACAAACACAAAGGATTGTCAGCAGCAATGAGCAGAGGAGTTTTCTCATAAAATTAGAATTAAAGTAATGAATAATCTTTTTTCGTATCGTTTAATAAGGCAAAGAAAGACTAAAATATATGGAAGAATGTGCATAAATCGGTAAAGAACTTGCATATTTTGGGAAATCATAATGCAAGATGAATATGTCTCTAAGCTATTCATTTAAGTGGAGAAAACCTGCAGCCTGTCTAGCACAAGGCAACCTTAAAAACTGTTGAGAAATAAACGTTAGCTCATGAGTCTCCCAGACAAGGACGGTGTAGTCGGATTTAGCGAGTGTAGCTTCGACGGATGACCCTGAATTTGTGGACATCGTCATTGCGGTTTTTGAGAAGTTTTAAAAGAGAGTGTTGTTTGGAGGAAAACCCAAGAAAGGTATTCTATACTTTTGATACAGTTACATCCTCTCAAGATACCTGGATGTGCAAATAAAAAGACCAGTAAAATCAATATCTTACTGGTCTTTTTATTTGTTTTTGAAATTCATTTTGCGGAGAGGAAGAGATTCGAACTCTCGATACCCTTTAGGGGTATACACGCTTTCCAGGCGTGCCTCTTCAACCACTCGAGCACCTCTCCGTATTTTTTGGAAGCGCAAATGTATAAAAATAAACCGAGATAATAAAATGAAAACAGAAGGAAAGACGACTCACGGAAATTAAATTGCAAACAGGGATTTCGCATTGAAGGTTGTTTGTTCGTCAATTTGAGCGGGAGTACAATTATAAACTTCAGCTAGTTTGTTACAAACCAGACTTACATAAGCACTTTCATTACGTTTGCCACGATGAGGTGCAGGCGTAAGATAGGGCGAATCGGTTTCGAGCAGAATGTGCTTTAAGTCGATATCGGCAACAACGGCTGCCAGACCGGAGTTTTTAAACGTTACAATGCCGTTTATTCCCAAATAGAATCCACCGAAAGCGATAATCTCACGCGCTTCGTCCACCGTTCCGGTAAAACTATGGAAAACGCCTTTCAACCCACGGCCTTTGTAGGGCACCAGTGCATTCATGGTTTCGTTGAATGAATCGCGGACATGAATAATAACCGGAAGGTTGTATTCCAATGCCCATTCAACTTGAAGTTGGAAAGCTTTAATCTGCTGATCTAAGAATGTTTTATCCCAGTAGAGATCGATACCGATCTCCCCGACAGCCACATACTTGTTGAACATGAGTTCTGCCCTTACCATAGACAGTTCAGTTTCATAATCGGCCTTTACGCTGGTGGGGTGAAGCCCAATAGCTGCATGGCAATAACCAGGATATTCAGCCTGTAACGACAGCATTTGTGGTAGTGTGCTGCTATCGCAATTGGGCAAAATGATTTGCTCTACACCTGCTTCACGCGCACGTTGAACAGTTTCGGCACGGTCGGTATCGAAGTCTTCGGAGTAGATATGGGAATGGGTATCGATCAATTTTAGATTGCGGATTTTAGATTTACGAATGTGCAGCAAGATTATGTAAAGACAAAATCGTATTTAAAAATCACGATTGCAGCTTAAATTTTGTATAAGCATGCAATCGTAAATTTTAAAATCGTATATCGTCAATACTTTTTATTCCCACTCAATTGTTGCAGGTGGTTTGGAGCTGATATCGTAAACAACGCGGTTTACCCCTTTTACTTTATTGATGATTTCGTTCGACATCTTGGCCAGGAACTCATAAGGAAGTTGTGCCCAGTCGGCAGTCATAGCGTCAGTAGAAGTTACGGCGCGAAGTGCAACAGCATTTTCATAAGTACGCTCATCGCCCATTACGCCAACCGATTGAACCGGAAGTAAAATGACACCGGCTTGCCAAACCAAATCGTACAGGTTCCATTCGCGAAGTCCGGAAATGAAAATATCGTCGGCTTCTTGCAGGATGCGTACTTTTTCGGCTGTAATATCGCCCAGGATACGTACGGCCAGTCCCGGTCCGGGGAATGGCTGGCGTTTGATGAGGTGATGCATCATGCCAAGTTGTGTACCCACGCGGCGCACCTCGTCTTTAAAGAGCAGGCGCAATGGTTCACACAATTTAAGATGCATTTTCTCGGGAAGCCCGCCCACGTTATGGTGCGATTTAATCACAGTTCCGGTAATGGAAAGCGATTCGATAATATCGGGATAAATGGTGCCTTGCGCCAACCATTTTACGTCTTTAATTTTGTGGGCTTCTTCGTCGAATACGTCGATAAAGCCGCTGCCAATGATCTTGCGCTTTTGCTCAGGATCAGAAACCCCGGCCAGTGCCTTGTAGAAACGTTCTTTTACGTTTACACCAATCACGTTCAGACCCAGGTGTTCGTAATCTTTCATCACGTTTTCGAATTCGTTTTTGCGAAGCAAGCCGTGATCAACAAAGATACAAGTCAGGTTTTTGCCAATCGCCTTGTTGAGCAACACAGCTGCAACCGATGAATCGACACCTCCCGAAAGACCAAGCACTACTTTGTCATCGCCCAATTGTTTTTTGAGTTCGGCAACGGTGCTTTCGACAAACGAAGCCGGTGACCAATTGCGGGTACAGCCACAGATATTGAGGAAGTTCTCCAGAATCACCGTACCATCGAGGGTATGGAAAACTTCGGGGTGAAACTGTACGCCCCAGGTTTGTTCGCCTTCAATTTTATAGGCAGCCAGTTCTACATCGTCGGTGCTGGCAATTTTCTTGAAACTTGCAGGTATTTTGGTGATGCTATCGCCGTGCGACATCCATATTTGTGATCCGGATTGGATATTTTTCAACAACGAATCATTTTCGTCGATAAAAGAAAGATTGGCGCGGCCATACTCGCGGGAACCGGCCGATTCTACATTTCCGCCTGAGGTAAAGGCCATAAACTGTGCCCCGTAGCAAATGCCCAATACGGGAAATTTACCACGAATATTACTCAAATCGGTTTTGAAAGCCGTAGGATCGTAGACCGAAAACGGACTGCCCGAAAGAATTACTCCTTTTACATCGTCGGTGTTTTCGGGAAATTTATTGTACGGCAAAATTTCGCAGTATTCGTTCAATTCGCGCAAGCGGCGACCAATCAACTGGGTGGTTTGTGAACCGAAATCGAGAATGATAATTTTTTCCAACATATATTTGAATTTACTATTTTACGGATTAACCTGCTTACCAGATGGCTTGCAAGGGTCAGCAATTTCATTTCAAACAGAAATTTCACTGCTTCGAAAAGTTGCGCAAAAGTACGAAAAATGTGAGGGTTGTGCAAGAACCCCGATTCAGTTAACAGATTTCGAACGGATCGATCCCAGAAAAAAATGCAATAGCTTTTCAATTATCCCATTATGAAGAAGACACGGCTCCGACAATATCAGACACGACCCCGAAGGCATCAGACACGACCCCGACAGCATCAGACACATCCCCGAAGGCATCAGACACATCCCCGACAACATCAGACATGATCCCGATGACATCAGACACCACCCCGACAGCATCAGACATCACCCCGAAGGCATCAGACACCACCCCGACAGCATCAGACACGACCCCGACAACATCAGACACGACCCCGACAACATCAGACACGTCCCCGATGACATCAGACAAGCCCCCGAAGGCATCAGACACATCCCCGAAGGCATCAGGCATGACCCCGACGACATCAGACACGATCCCGACGGCATCAGACATGACCCCGACGACATCAGACAGCCTTGCAACGAAGAATGGTGCTCCCCCTATCCCATCAGGCGCAGAAATAGTTACAACAAACGGCCGGGAAATAGCGGGAAAACCCCGTGCCGGCGGGCGAATCGGAAAGGAAATGGATTTAGCTGAAAAATAATTTGGGCTTTAAGTGAAAAATAATTGCCCAAAAGTTTGGATGGTATTGTTAAGCTCACTATATTTGCCCTGCATTTAAGATAAAATGGTATTGAATGATTAAGTCTATGAGAAAGATGTTGTTTGCACACAACTAATTATTAACTCTTAAACCCTGAATCAATGAATTCAAGAAAAGAAAACAAATTGAAAATGCTATTGGCATTACAGGTTTTTCTGAATGCCAACGACACTATCGTGTCAAAATTACCAAATTATGTTCCGTTTAAGATGGCGCTGGATGCGGGCATTGCTGAAATTATGAACAACGGTGAAAACATGCAGTTGAACACCAAGGGAGTGAGCGGAGGCAAGAAGCAACTGCGCAAAATGCTGGAAATTAGTACAGCCGACGGATCGGGAAAAATGCAGGCCTTTGCCAGCATTAGCAATAACATCAAGTTATTGGCCGAAACAAAATTCAAAATAGGCACGCTGGAACATTCCTCCGAAGTAGACCTGCTGAATGACTCGAAACTGCTCTGCAAAAAGATTGATGAAAACATGCCGATGGTGATACCTTACGGATTGACCCCCGAAAGCCAGGCCACTTACAAAGAACTGATCAGCAATTTCGAAACAGCCATTCCGCAACGGCGGGAAACCGAAGTGAACAAGCAAAGTTCGCTGCAACGGCTGAACCAGGGCTACGAGGCAGCCGACGATGCAGCCGACAGCATTGACCTGCTGGTGGAAATAGTAAAACTTACCGAACCGGTATTTTATTCGGGCTACAAGGCTACGCGCCGGATAATCTCGTCGGCTTCGGGATCATTGGCCGTACAGGGCACGGTGATGGATGCAACCACCGCGCAACCCATAGTGGGCGCCACGCTGACTTTCCAACTGGGCAACGGCGGCGAAACTGCGCTGGTAAAACAAACTGCTGCTAAAGGCGGTTTTAAAGTAAAATCGTTAGACGAAGGCGTGTACACGGTAAGCGTAAGCAAAGTGGGCTACCTCACGCAAACACTTCCGCTAACGGTTAGTTCCACCGAATTGGGTGGACTTGAAGTAAGGCTTGTGAAAGTATCGTCATAGTTAATTCATTTAGTAAGGTTAGTGGGCGAAACCGGAACTATAACAGTTTCGTCCACTATTTTTGTTGGGAAAAGAAATAATGTAGATTTACCAGAAGAGAAAATGAAGAAAATCATAAGTAACTGGAATAATATAATGTTTTATTTTGAGACTATTAGCAAACAGTCAAATAGGATAATAAGGGAGAGATAGTGATTGATTACATTCCTACTAAGGGCTTTGATAACAGGGATGGGTGAATTCCAATTCCACCAAAACCGGGCGAATCGGAATTCACCCATCCCGAATTGGAATTACTTCCTTCGGTCGTGACCGTCAGGTTCACCCATTCTCCCGATATATGGCTTTAGCCCCCTTAGTAGTCAGGAATAACCTTTTTTGCTTTCCCTTATTTTGAAATGATGAATGCAAACATCTATTCCATGAAGTGCGACATTATTTAGTTTTACCTACTTACATCGGATAATTTAAACGAATACCAAGCATATATTTAATAGAATATTGGAAACCATGATTGCAAAAACACCGGAACCGCCCTACTACGCGGTAATATTTACCTCGGAACGAACCGGGGGTGACAATGGATATGCCGACATGGCCAACCGGATGGTGGAACTGGCGCAGGAACAGGATGGGTTCCTGGGCGTAGAGAGTGCCCGGGAGGAACTGGGCATCACCGTGTCGTATTGGCGCGACCTGGATGCTATTAGAAACTGGAAAGAGCATGCAGCACATAGGGTGGCACAAGAAAAAGGACGGAGCGACTGGTACAAAAGCTTCAAAACAAGAATTGCCAAAGTAGAAAGGGATTACGAATTCGACAGGCAGTAACAGAAAAAACAGGAAAGCAAAATGGGAAAGACATACACCAAGGTGATCTGCGGGATAATGCTCTATGTATTCCTTGGCGGGTACGAGAGCCTGAAGGCACAAGTAACCGTAACGTACATTGCAAACTGCGGATTCTTATACCAAACTGAAAAAGCCCGGGTACTCATCGATCCATTCGGGACGGAGTATGGAAATTATTTTTACCTGCCCGACACCACGACCCGGCAAAATATAACCAACGGGAACGCTGCCTTTAAAAACATCGACCTGGTGCTCATCACCCATATTCATGGCGACCACTTCAATGCAAAACTGGCTGAACGCTTTCTCTTAAAGCATCATAAAGCAAAGATGATCTGTCCGCAGCAAGTATACAACCAAATGAAAGACTCCTGCCCGAATTTTAAAACAATAGCAGCACGGTTATTTTCGCCTGCCATAAACATGAATGAAGCATGCCGGACAACGCTAAACAATATCCCCGTCAACATTATAAGAATGCAGCACGGATCGGACCGGAATCTTGACAGCATCAGCTATTCGCACTACACCGACTACGAAAAGACGGAAAATTTCGGATATGTAATCCAATTGAAAAACAAGCATATTTTCCACCAGGGAGATGCCTGCCTCAAAATAAACAAGAAAGCCCTAAGCAAGATAGATGTACCAATTGACATTGCCCATTTGGGATATTTTGATTGGGATGAAACGTCTTACAGCATCCTAAAAGCGGGATTGAAAGCGCGTAATGTCATCTTTATGCATGGTACCATACCGGCTAAAGAATTTCAAACGGAGCAACTTATGAAGATAAAACCCAACCTGATTATTTTTAAACAAGAACTCGACAGCCAGTCGTTTTAACCAGCTTTGGTTCCCTACACTCCGCGCAACCATTCTTTTTCGTTACTTATCAAGACTTATCCGCATAAAAGTTTGTTGGTTAGCTATTATTTCGTACGTTTGTGGCAGGATGAATACTTTCAATCAATTCGGTCTAATGATCTCTGTTTCCGGATAGATTGGGAAATAAACTGATGATTAAAATCCGGGGAATATGAATGGATTAGATTTAAGGACTATTTTCTTTAATTACTTGCTGACGAATTTAGTCTGCCTGCTAGTGATGTTCTTTTTATGGTATCAGGCGCATAATCGGTTTAAAGGAATCGGGTATTTGGTTTTAGACGCACTGTTTCAGTGTTTATGCACCGGGCTGATATTCCTTCGCGGCAGCATTCCCGACTTCCTTTCGATTGATGTATCCAATACGTTGGCTGTAACCGGCGCTGTATTGGGATTTGTAGGGCTTGGTATTTTCACGGACAAAAAGAGCAACCAGCTCCACAACATTCTATTAATAGCCATATTTTCCGGGGTTCAAATCTATTTTACCTTCATTGATCCCGATTTATCGGCACGGAATCTCAACTCTGCATTTGCCTATCTGATTATTTGTTCGCAGTGTACCTGGTTGTTATTACGCCGGTTGACTAATATTATCTCCCGGATATATCTCCATGTAGGTGTCGTGTTCTTGTTATTTTCTTTGGTCAGCCTTAGCCGCGTACTTTATTTCTTTTCTGGTGGAAACAGCGTGTCAGACTATTTTCATAACGCAAGTTTTGACATCTTCGTCATCATATCTTATCAAATGCTCTATATGCTTCTGGTCTTTTTCCTGACATTGATGGTGAATAAACGATTGCTGAAAGACATTGGCACACAGGAAGAGAAATTCTCAAAAGCATTTCATTCGGCACCTTATGGCATTATTATCTCGCGGTTGTCCGATGGAAAAATAGTAGAAGTAAACGATGGCTTTGAACGGATCTCGGGGTATAATTCATCAGAAGTAATTGGGAAAACCACTCCCGAATTAAACGTCTGGGCCAGCATTGCCGACCGGGAGAGAATGATTGAATTGTTCAAAGAAATGGGAACGGCTAAAAACGTAGAAATTCCCTTTATACGGAAATCGGGTGAACATATTGTGGGCGAAATATCGGGCGAAATTATAGATATAGACAATGAAAGCTGTACGCTGACCGTGGTAAATGACATAACCAGCCGGAAACTCGTAGAAAAACAACTGCTGGACTCGCAAAGCGCCTTGAGGCAATTTGCCTCGCATCTGCAAAATGTGGGCGAAGAAGAAAAAGTGCTTTTGGCCGACCGGATTGACAATGAACTGAACCAAACGCTGGCTGCCTTGCGCATAGACATCGGGTTATTGAAAAACAAAGTGTTTGATAAAGACATTCAGCCGATATCAGAAGATTTGTTCGAGAAGCTGGACCGTGCTTATAACATAGCCGGCGAGTCGCTGGCCACGTCAGTCAAGTTAATGAGCAGCCTCCGGCATGAAGTGCTCCATTTAATGGGATTTACCGAAGCGGTAAAACTATATCTGTCCGAATTCGAATTCAATTACGAAATTCAATGCGAGTTTGAAAGCAACGAACCGAATGTAGACTTAGACCCGAATCAGTCCAGCACACTGTTCAAGGTATTTCAAAGCGCCATGTCGAACATTGCCAAACACTCAAAAGCCAATGAGGTAAAAATACGTTTAAATGTTGTGGATGATAAGCTCGTATTTGAAATAACCGACAATGGCATTGGATTTAAATTCGACACTTTGCTCATTATGACCTCCAATGGATTGATGTTAATGAAAGAACGGATCTTGCTTCTGGAAGGATTATTCGATCTGAAAACCGCACCCGGACAAGGAACAACCATTACCATATCAATTCCCTACACCCGCCACCTTGCAACCAACAAACACCGGGGTGTTATACCATCCGTAGCTTCATAAGCGAGCCAATAACCCGGCTGCACACAGGTCGCTCAAACAGACTTAACTACCTGTATATTACATAATTTAAGCCAACATAAATAAGCCAACGTTATTTACATTAAAAGAAATAGTGATTGGTTTTAAACCAGGAACTTTCATTAATTTCCACTTGTTTCTTTATGCACAATCAGAACTCCATCCGGTTCAATACACCAACATCGGGCGGATAAAAAGAGGTCTTTGATATTTATTTACATCAAAAATGAGTGACATGAAGAAAATTTTACCAGTAATCATTTTATTGTGCCTGGGTATTTCAATTATGGCACAACCGAAAAACTCACTTCCCAACATTCCGGGAGTTATTGAGTCAATCACAGTTTCGAACCAAAACAAAGTAGAATTAAACCGCATCCTTTCCGGGAATTCGATCTTTGCACTTTATGCTAAACGCACATTGGCCTCAAAAAACCAGAAAGCCAATACTCTATCAACAGCGTTACTAGACAGCATTGTTACTAAAAACGCATCAGGAACTTACACCACCAAGGAAGCTCATTCGAGGGATCTTAATGCCCGCGATACACTCATATCCGAATATACATGGAACAGCACTACTTCTAATTGGGAACTCAACCAGAAAAATCAATTAGCCCATGATTCAAGAGGAAATATAATTTCGAGCACCATTTACTCTATATTTGCAGGCTACATTTTAGGCACTTCAAAGTACGAAGCAACTTATGACAGCAATAACCACGAAACCGTGCATATTGCCTACACGTGGGACATGGCCACGTCTACCTGGCTTGCCGATACTAAAAAGGAAACGACCTACAATGCCAGCGGCAAAGAAACGGTAAGCATGGATTACAGCTGGCAAAGCGGTACCAGCACATGGACCCTGACCGGCAAAACTGAATATACTTACGACGCTAACGGCTATCTGGTACAGGAGATTGAATCCAAGCTAAACACCGGCACAAGCTTATTAGAAAATGACCAAAAATCTGTATTTTCCAACGATGGCAGCGGGAGGGACACACTCGCAACATCGTACACGTGGAATAAAGGCACCATGGTGTGGGATCTGAGCGGAAAAATAACCATAACCTACAATACGAATGGTGAAATGGCTTCCGTAATAAGCTACCAATGGAAGAGCGACACCTCTACGTGGGAAGGTTTATTTAAAGCCACATATTCCTACAACGGCAGCAACCTCAGCACATTGATACTTTATACCTGGAATAAAAATTCGTCTGCCTGGGTTGAATTCACAAAGACTGAGAATTTGTACGATACCAATGGCAATATAACCGTTGAAACTTCCTACATGTGGAATGTCAATGTGTGGGATAAGCAATCTGTTGCAAACTATTATTATTCAGCTGCTATCAATACCGGCGTAACTGATATAAATAGTGAAAGCATTCATATTTATCCAAATCCAGTCATCGATATGTTGCATATCAATTCCTTTACAAAAGCTGCAACCGTGTCAATAGTAGACATAATCGGTAAAACAGTCTACAAAAAACAATTGGTGGGTGACGTGATTGACGTGTCGAACCTCAAAAGCGGAATTTACTTTTTGTCTGTAAACACCGGAATCGGAAGATATACTTTCAAGTTCGTGAAAGAATAAATATACCCTCAATACCAACAAAGCCTTTAGCAACAACTGAAGGCTTTGTTATATTTATATTACTAACCCGATTTTAAACGGCGGAAGTCTTCAATAACAATGAACTGTCGCCATAACTCAAAAAACGAAAATCGTTGGCCAGCGCATAATCATAAATTTCTTTCCAGTTACCATCCACAAAAGCTGAAACAAGTAGCAACAAGGTGCTTTTCGGTTGATGGAAATTGGTAATCATCCCGTCGATCACCCGAAACCGGTAACCGGGCCTAATCATAATCTGCGTATCGGCATGAAGCGTAGTCAGGTTATTCTTGTCCAGGTAAGCCACAATATGCTGAAAAGCTTCGAAAGTAGAAAGCTCACCGTGCGTTTCGTATGGAGCCCATTGCGATACGTGCAATGCCACTGGTTCTGCACCCGTTGTTTTTGAAAGTTCAATCCCGATATAATACAAACTCTCAAGTGTGCGTACCGAGGTGGTTCCCACAGCTATGATGTTACCGAGTTTCTGCTGCAAACGGACAATGGTGCTACGATGCACCGAAATTACTTCGGTGTGCATGCGGTGTTCGGCAATGTCACGGGTTTTTACAGGTTGAAATGTTCCGGCACCCACGTGCAAAGTCAGTTCTTCGGTATCGATATTCTTCGTTTGCAGGCTGTCGAACACTTCGGGCGTGAAATGTAATCCGGCTGTAGGCGCTGCTACCGAACCTTTTATTTTAGAATAAACAGTTTGATAAGTGGTAAGATCGCTTTCCTGCGTTTCGCGATGAAGATAAGGCGGAATAGGAAGTTCCCCAGCTTTTTCCAGAATATCTGCGAAGTGAATATCCGCATTGTCCCAGGTAAAATGAATGCTGTGCGTGTTACCCTCGGTAAGAAGCAGCCTGGCACTGAACGTGCAAGTCTTCCCTCCTATTTCAAGGACTTTATCAAGCAATCCGTCTTTCCATTTTTTCAGATTTCCTACCATGCATTTCCATACACATTGGGTGGTTGCACCCAATGATTGTGCATAATCGGCCGGCGTAAGCGGTTCCAGGCAAAACACCTCAATACGCGCTCCGGTGGATTTATAGAAAATCAACCGGGCCTGAATAACACGGGTATTGTTGTATACCAACAAACTGTCGTGTGGCAGAAATTCGGAGATGTTAGCGAAAGTGTTTTCAGTAATAGTGGCATTTTTATACACCAGCAGTTTAGATGCATCACGGCGGGGCAATGGGAATTTTGCAACGCGCTCATCGGGCAACGGATAATCGTATTCGTCGATATAAATGGGTTGGGTTTCGTTCGGTTCGTTCAAGGAGATAGTCATTATATTTTGAAGCACAAAAATACAAAAAATAAGATGCAGAATCATCTTGTTTGGCCACGAAGAGCATTTTAAAATATGCTGTTCGCGAGTCTTTATAAAATCTTTATGCTTAGGCAAAACATCCTTATGCCAGTTTTACGAGATTTGAATGATCTTTGTATCGGGACAATGAGCAGTTGATTTCTATATCCGGCAATTTTATAATAAGTTATAACTAAGCAGTTGAAGCAAGGCAATGTGCGTACCATATAAAAGAAATTGGGTAAGAATTTCCATCAGTTGAAATAAACAGGTCAAACTGAGTTGTATTCTATTTTTAGCTATCCTATCACATTTCCACTTTCGTAAAAGTCATAATCAATATTTAATTTTAATTTTGTACCATGAAGAACTCAATTGAAGAACTCATTTCGCGATTAGAAATGGAAAGAACTCATTGTTTCAAATTAATTGATGATCTTTCAACGAATAATGACAAACCGCAAGAATTCATACTGGTGGGAAAAATACTGGGTTACAACTTCTGCATAGAAGAGTTGGAACATCTGCTGGAGTGTAATTCACAACATATAAATTTACAATAGATATGGACGCAAAACAAACAATTCTCATTGTCGACGATGAAATTCAGATACGCAGGTTGCTTGAAATAACATTATCTGCCAACGATTATAAAATTATTGAGGCCGATAACGGGAAAGACGGGTGTACCCTGGCAGCATCGTTTAATCCGGCACTAATTATTCTTGATCTTGGGTTGCCCGATCAGGACGGCCTTGATGTATTGAAAAAGTTACGCGAATGGTTTACAAGCCCGATTATTATTTTGTCGGCCAGAAACTCAGAAGAGGATATCATTAAAGCACTGGATCGCGGAGCAAACGACTATCTGACCAAGCCCTTCAGAACAGGTGAATTATTGGCCCGCATCCGGGTTGCCAACCGCCAGAATTTACGGCAGCAGGAAGCCACGCTGGTATTTGACAACCTGACAATTGATCTGGATAAGCACTTGGCATATAAAAACGGAGAGATCATAAAACTCACCTCGACCGAGTTCTCATTGCTCGCCTTAATGGCAAAAAATGAAGGGCGCGTATTGACACATACTTACATTCTAAAAGAAATTTGGGGGTATGGTTATACCGAACAAACGCAATATTTACGTGTATTCATAGCCCAACTCCGTAAAAAAATTGAAGAAGATCCCTCTAAACCCAAATTGCTGATTACCGAATCGGGTATTGGCTACCGGTTTAACGGAATATAAAAATCATGCCAGCAAGAATTTACATTCATACGATTCAAGAAAGCTACACAACTTTTCTTGTATGAATTTATATAGCTTCACCCTGTTTTATATCCATCTTTTTACTCGGAATCTTTATGGTGAAAACGGCTCCTCCGTTTTCACCATTTGAAGCCAAAACAGTGCCTTGATGCGCTTCCACAAATCCTTTTACAATGGATAATCCAAGTCCGGTTCCTCCGGCTTTAGCACTCTTGCCCCGGTAAAACTTATCAAAAACAGCAGACAACTCGGATTCCGGGAAACCAGGTCCCTGATCAATAACCCGAATAGTTAGTGTTGAATTATCCATACCCGCTTTCAATTGAATAAGGCTCCCAGCTGGAGCATTCTGGGTAGCATTCAATATGAGGTTGTGCAGCACTTGCTCCATCAAGCCAAAATCAACAAATACCAAAGGCATATCACCGGGAATAAATACGTTAAACTGGAATAGTTCCAATTCGTGTTTCAATGATTCTGAAACGGAATTGACTAAATCCTGCATATCGCACCAATCTGGATGTGATGTTATTCTGCCCGATTCAAGACGTGACATATTCAATAAATTTTCAACTAACCGGTTCAGCCGTACGGATGCAGTATTAATTTCGGTATATAATTCCCGCTGAATTGGCACTGAAAGGTTTTGCTCCAATAAAGCTTCCGATGACCCCATTATGGTGGCTATCGGAATACGCAGTTCGTGCGAAATAGAATTGAATAGTGTTTTATAAAGCTTCTCTGACTCACTCAGCAAGTAAGTCTTTTTAGTTGCATTGCGGAGCAATTCGCGTTCATATTTGCCGGTAATCTGCGCCAGCGACGATTCCCAAAACTGCTCCTCACCATGGGTAAAAACAGCAACATGCCTCACAGCAATGACACCCAGGTTTCCATTACTTCCAATTAGCGGATAAAATGTCAGTTCGTTTGACGGTAAGGTATTTGTAAACTTACCTGCTTTCACAGAATTCTTTTCTACCCAGTTAATTATACTCATTTCGTTATCAGACAACAGAATGTTGGGATTTTCAATTTGCTTGACTTCAAGTTGATTCAAATCATTCTTAACCACAATACAACACTCCAGTTTGAAATAGCGGTTAATGTAATCAGCCGCCACCTTAATCACATCGTCGTATCCCGAAATTGAATTCAAATCTTTCGTTAGTTGGTACAAAGCATTGGTACGTTCTTCACGTATCCTTATTTTTTTCTCCTGACGGCGTACCCTCGACGTTAATGTTCCATTTAGCAAAGCGATAATAAAGAACATGACGAGCAATAATATATCCAGTGGTTTTTGGATAAGCAGGGTAAACTGGGGAGGTATAAAAAAGTAATCCCATATCAATGCACTAGATGCGGCGGCAAGTAAAATTGGCCCGGTACCATAGAAGAGCGCCAACAGTGAGACCAGGAATAACAGGATAAATGAAACAGCCTGATAACCGATTATATCTTTAAAGAAATAACTTCCTATGGACGTAAGGATAACAATCAGCGAAACAGTCAGGTACTGGTTGCTTTTCGATGTAAATGTGGGAATAACTGCTTTCACATTGAATTTATCTTCAACCGGCGTGTCTGATCCCAGTATATAAACATCGATATTCCCACTGTATTTTATCAAGCGGTTTACAAAATTCCCCAGTTTCAATAACGATCGAACGCTACGTAAACGGGATTTTCCGACGATAATATGTGTAATATTTTCTTTTTGAGCGTAACTGACAATCGCGTTTACGAGGTCATCATTCGTAACGATCCGAACTTTGAATCCCAATTGCTTGGCCAAATTTATATTCAAATCAAGTTGCTCGTGGTCCTTAGTTGTCAGTCGTTGAGAAGTTTCTACATAAAGAGCTTCTACATTTGCACCCATGGTGTATGCAAGATTCTTGGCCCATTTCAGCAAACCTTGGGAAGACGGACTCACCCCAATAGCAACCAAAAAGTGTAGACCCGATTTCCACGGACCCCGGATTCGTTTATCCTGCATATAATCGTGCAGTTGGTTATCCACGCGGTCGGCCACAATGCGCAACGACATTTCACGCAGCGCCGTGATATTTCCTTTTCGGAAAAAATTATTCACAGCTTCTCTCGATCGTTCTGGCGCATACACTTTCCCTTCTGAAAGCCTTTGAAGAAGTTCATCGGGTGTTAAGTCAACCAATTCTATATCGTCCGAGTTTTCAAAAATTGAATCAGGCAGCGTTTCACGAATAATGACGCCGGTGATTTGAGCCACCGTGTCCGTGCGGCTTTCGAGGTGCTGCACATTGAGCGTGGTAAACACATTGATACCAGCTTCCAGTATTTCCTGAACATCTTGGTATCGCTTGGTATGACGACTCCCTGATGCATTGGTGTGAGCCAACTCATCCACCAGTACTATTTGAGGTTTGCGTGCTAATATTGCATCCAAATCCATCTCTTCAACAGAAGTGGATTTATACTCAACTGCTTTACGTGGTATGATCTCAAAACCACTGACCAGTGCTTCTGTTTCTTTGCGCTTGTGTGTTTCCACATAGCCAATAACAATGTCGCTACCTTTTTTCTTTTCGATATGCGCCGCCTGAAGCATGGAGTAAGTTTTACCCACTCCGGCACACATGCCAAAGAAAATTTTCAGTTTCCCCCGTTTGCTTTTTTCTTCGTCACGAACTAATGCAGCCAATAGTTCGTCGGGATTCGGTCTGTCAATTTCGAAATTGTTCATAGTAGTATTCGTATTATTCGGAACGCAAATTACATAAAAACGCTAATTTACACAACTATATAATTTAAATTGTCTTGAAATTATTTCAGTTTATCCAGCTCAATGTTAAGCAACAATACATTTACCCGGCTTTCACCCAGACAAGTTAGCTGAGGAGCTTCGCTCATCTGCTCAACAAGCAGTTTCAGCTTTTGTTTTTGCATATTATTAAAGTATCTTGCTTTTACAATCCGATTTATTTGTAAATCAGCCGCTTCCGGCGAGATATGCGGATCAAGTCCGCTGGCCGAGGCAAAAAGCATTTCCGACGGAATTTCAGCAGTTTCATCTAATCCGTTGATTACAATAAATTTGTTTCTCCGTTCAGCAACCTGTGCTTTCAGCTTGGTACTGGTAAGTCCGTAATTGCTGCCCCCCGAAGGAAGTGGATTATAATCTATAGCAGATGGTCGGGAAGTAAAATAAATGGTACTGTCGAATTTCTGTCCGATCAATTCACTGCCAATTACTTTATTATCTTTCAAAATCAGACTACCATTAGCCTTATGAGGAAAAGCAACTTGTGCAATTCCGGTTACCAACAACGGATACAGCACACCGGTAAGAATAGTAAAAACCAGAAATATCTTGATTGCTATACTTAAAGTTTTCATAGTACTCCTATTTTCAATCATTCCTACTGAATTATTTATCTGTTTCATATCTGTATTATTTTATCGTTTGTAATTCAATTCTCCTTTAGAAGCCAGAGGCTTTATAAATTAATCAACATGTCGATAATTTTTATTCCGATAAAAGGAGCAACAAGCCCGCCTAAACCATAAATCAACAGGTTTTTTGTCAATGCTTTGTTGGCCGAAATCGGTTTGTAAGCCACGCCTTTCAGTGCCAGCGGAATCAGTGCAATGATAATAATGGCATTGAAAATGATAGCACTCAGAATAGCACTTTGCGGCGAACCGAGGTTCATGATATTCAGCGCATCCAGCGGACCTTTACCTATAGTGCCAGCATAAAGAGCCACTGAAATGGCAGGAATGATGGCAAAATATTTCGCCACATCGTTGGCAATACTAAAAGTGGTAAGCGCACCACGGGTCATCAGCAATTGCTTGCCGACTTCCACCACTTCAATGAGCTTTGTGGGGTTACTGTCCAAATCCACCATGTTGCCGGCTTCACGGGCAGCTTGTGTTCCCGAGTTCATGGCAATACCTACATCGGCTTGCGCCAAAGCTGGAGCATCATTGGTTCCATCACCAATCATTCCCACTAAGTGCCCTTTTTCTTGTTCTTCCCGAATACGCCCTAGTTTATCTTCGGGTTTAGCCTCGGCCATAAAATCGTCCACACCTGCTTCGGCAGCAATGGCAGCAGCAGTCAGCGAGTTATCGCCGGTAATCATGACGGTGCGAATACCCATTTTTCTCAGTTCAGCAAAGCGTTGTTTGATACCACCTTTCACAATGTCTTTCAGGTGAATGACACCTAACACTTTATTGTCTTCGGCAACTACCAAAGGAGTTGCTCCCTGACGTGCCAAATCAGAAACTATATCTATAACTTTTTGCGAATAAACCCCATTATTTTCTTCGACAAAGGCTTGAATAGCTTGTGAAGATCCTTTACGAATATGATGTACTTTCCCTTCAGGAGTTTTCAAATCCACACCGCTCATGCGCGATTGGGCAGTAAACGGAATAAAGGTAGCGTGCAAATGGGTTATATCGCGTCCACGGATATTGAATTTTTCTTTTGCTAACACCACAATCGAACGTCCCTCGGGAGTTTCGTCGGAAAGTGATGACAATTGGGCGGCATCCGCCAACTCTTCTACCGTCACATTTTCTGCTGGAACAAAGTTGGTTGCCATACGGTTACCTAGGGTAATTGTTCCTGTTTTATCCAGCAAAAGCACATCCACATCACCGGCGGCTTCAATGGCGCGTCCACTGGTTGCAATTACATTCCGCTGAATCAAACGATCCATGCCACTGATGCCGATAGCGCTCAACAAACCGCCGATAGTTGTCGGGATAAGACAAACCAGCAAGGCAATCAGTACCGGAATAGAAAGGTTATGCGACTGAGCAATTCCCGAAGCCGTTAAACTGTATCCAAAAAATGCGGGAAGCGTTACTACAGCTAAAAGAAAAACGATAGTCAGGCCTGAAAGTAAAATAGTCAAGGCAATTTCGTTAGGTGTTTTCTGACGTTTTGCGCCTTCAACCAAGGCAATCATGCGGTCGATAAAGGTGTTGCCCGGTTCGGCTGAAATACGAACCAGAATACGGTCGCTCAACACTTTGGTACCACCGGTTACCGCCGAGCGGTCGCCGCCGCTTTCGCGGATTACCGGAGCCGATTCGCCGGTTATGGCCGATTCGTCTACACTGGCAATTCCCTCCACTACTTCGCCATCCGATGGAATTACATCATTGACTTCACACACTACAATATCGCCTTTCTTCAAGTCGGGGGCAAATACTTCAACTTCTTTGTCACCTTCCATTTTGCGGGCTTTGGTTTGTGTGCGGTTTTTACGCAGACTTTCTGCCTGCGCTTTTCCACGTCCTTCGGCAATGGCTTCAGAGAAGTTGGCAAAAAGCACTGTAAACCATAACCATATTGAGATCTGCAAGTTGAATGACGAATATGCACCTTGAAAAATACCGATAAATACAACAACGGTGGTGAGCAATGCACCGATACCTACTATAAAGATCACCGGATTTTTAATCAACAAAGCTGGGCTTAATTTCTTAACGCTGTCTTTTGCAGCCCGCATCAGTAGCTTTTTATTAAAGATACTTTTATTTTGTTTTGTAGTCATAATTCAAATTTTAAAAAGTAATTCCATGATTCATTAATAAATGTTCTACTATTGGACCCAACGACAAAGCAGGGAAATGAGTTAATCCGCCTACGATTATTATGACACTGATTAGCAAAACTATAAACAGCCAATTATCGGTTTGAAAAGTACCCGATGACGCAGGGGTAATTTTCTTTTTCGCCATGCTTCCGGCAATAGCCATAATGGGGATGATTACTCCGAAACGTCCGATCAGCATTCCAAATCCAATCAACAAGTTATAGAAAATAGTATTCGCATTAAGTCCAGCAAAAGCACTCCCGTTGTTTCCTGCGGCAGAACTAAAAGCGTACAGAATTTCGGAAAGCCCGTGCGGACCGGCATTATTCAAACTCGATAATCCCAGATTACTGACTGATGCCCATGCCGAAAATAGCAGAATCACGGCAGAAGGAGCCACAATGGCTAAAATAGACATTTTCACTTCAAACGCCTCTATCTTTTTTCCCAGGTATTCAGGCGAACGCCCTACCATCAGTCCGGCAATAAATACAGTCAGAATGACAAATACCACCATGCCATACAAACCTGAACCAACACCACCGAAAATAATTTCACCCAGCATCAGGTTAATCATAGCCACCATGCCGGCAAAAGGCGAAAGGCTGTCGTGCATCGCAATCACTGACCCGTTGGATGCTGCCGAAGTCGAGGTTGACCAAATAACGCTGTTGGTGATGCCAAAGCGCATTTCTTTCCCTTCCATCAGCGGTAAATGTCCAAAAATGGGATTGGTGGAATATTCTCCATACAATGAAATGGCCAACCCTGTAACCAGCAATATGAACATAACTGTGAAAAGAGCCCAACCCTGACGTTTAGAACCCACCATTTTTCCGTAGGTAAAGGTCAATCCGGCAGGAATCAGCAAAATAGCCAGCATTTCAAGCAAGTTGCTAAGTGGAGTCGGATTTTCGAATGGGTGGGCACTGTTGGCATTAAAAAAGCCACCACCATTGGTTCCAAGTTGTTTTATAGCTTCCTGTGAAGCCACCGGACCCATCGGAATTACTTGCTGCGTACCCTGAATGGTATGGGCAGTTTGATAAGTATCGAAATTTTGCACTACCCCTTGTCCTACTAAAAAGACTGCAAAAACAATGGAAAGAGGTAAAAGCACATACAAAGTCGAACGCGTTAAATCTACCCAGAAGTTACCAAGTTTGTCAGTTGTCTTGCGCGAAAGACCCTTGACCAAAGCCAACAATACGGCTATTCCTGTGGCAGCACTGACAAAGTTCTGAACAGTAAGTCCTAGCATTTGCACCAGATAGCTCATAGTGCTTTCGCCACTGTAGCTCTGCCAGTTGGTGTTAGTCATAAAACTGACTGCCGTATTGAAGGCCGTATGCCACGAAACATTAGCCACATGTGCCGGATTCATAGGCAAAAATGCCTGTGTCAGCTGAAGCAGAAACACAAACAGGAAGCCAATCAGGTTGAATGTCAACAGCCCAAACGTATAGGTTTTCCAGTTCGTTTCTTCAGTTGAGTCAACTCCGATAAATTTATACGTAAGCCGTTCGAACCAGCCGAATACAGGCTTCATAATGTGCTTCTCGCCTGTAAATACTTTGTACATGTAATTTCCCAGTACAGGCGTTAAGCCTATCAGCAAACCGAGAAACAGAATTATCTGTAAAAAATCAAAAGTAGTGAACATAAATATGTCTAATTTAAATATTAATCATAAAGTCCCGTTTCAAAGCGAAGACATGGAGACGCTAAAAAATTGTTCTTATTATTCTTTATCACGTCGTGTCTTTGTGTTGAAAACTAAAATTTTTCCGGTTTTATCAGCGAATAAACCAGATACCCTAAAATAGCCAGTGCTATAAAAACTCCAATAATGTACCCTGCAGGAGTACTCATTTCGGTAGTTGCTACCATTAAAAGTTTTGTTTCCATCTTACTCTTGTTTTAGAATGATAGGTGATGCACAGAATCATCATCGTTATTATTACTTTCTTTATTTTGCAAATCTTGACCATATAACATCTTGTCATAATACACATCGTATCCAGTTATCCGGGCAAATAACCACCCTGCTACAAAAAAGGAAATCACCCCTCCTAAAAATTCAACAATCAACATTAACATAGCATTCATTTTGCAGCGATATTTGTTCGATGCAAAAATACGCCGGAAGTTATAAGGGTATTATAAGGTTCTCGACAGCTTATATAAAGATTTTATAAAGATATTTCTTGTATTTATAGCCTTAAAAGGGAGTCATTATTCCTTGACAAATACACAGAAATGCAATCGAATAAGAAAGGGCTTAATACCTGTCTATAAAAACAAAGGAATAAGCGAAATTGCTTACCTTTGCATTATTTCAACGATAAACGAATTCGACAATGATAAAAAAAGGCGATAATGTGCGTTTTCTGAACGCAGTGGGTGGCGGAATAGTGGCCCGCGTGGATGAAGCAAAAAGAATGGTGTATGTGGAAGATGCTGATGGATTTGAAATTCCGGTATTGGAACGTGAATGTGTAGTAATTGCTGCCATCAACGAAAAAACAAACTTCCCGGTAAAAGATTTTAAAACACAATCAACTAAACAAGAAATACAACCACTTCCAACCATCACAACGGTAGCAGAAGTGAAATCAGAACCGGCTTTTGAAACGCCAGAAGGAGAAACACTGAAAGCTTTGCTTGCTTTTTTTCCGATAGACATCAAGCAATTGCAGACAACAGCTTACGAATGTTATCTGGTGAACGACAGCAATTATTACTTGTATTACAACGTGGTGAATGGTGAAAACGATGTTTGGCAAAGTGTTGCCCACGGTATTATCGAACCGAACATGCAAGAGCTCCTGACCGAAATTTCGAAAGAACAATTAAGTGCCTGGGAGCGGCTAAAGGTTCAGTTACTGCCGTTCAAACAAGGTAAAACTTATACACCACAAACGGTTATTGATACCAATCTGAAAATAAACGCGGTGAAATTCTATAAACTTCACAGCTTTACGGCTAATGATTATTTTGATGAACCAGCTATGATGATTGATATCGTTTCTGAAAAGGAAAAAGAAGCTGAAAATCAAAAAATGGAGGAGATTTCACCCGCGGAAATTAAGAAAGCTATGTTTCAGAAAGAAGAAACCAATGCTAAACCACGGATTGTGAAACGTCCGGAAACTACTACCGAAATCATTGAAGTAGATCTGCATATCAATGAGCTGCTGGATACCACAGCCGGACTTTCGAACGCAGCCATGCTTCAATGCCAGTTGGACAAATTCCACGAAGTGCTCGATGCAAACAAGAACCGCAAAGGGCAAAAAATCGTCTTTATCCACGGGAAAGGAGAAGGTGTGCTCCGTAAAGAAATAGAAAAACTACTCAAAACCCGCTACAAAGCGTATTATTTCCAGGACGCTTCATTCAGGGAATATGGCTTTGGAGCAACTATGGTAACTATTAAATAAAAAGCCCCATAACCTATAAAGGGGAAATAAGTTAACACAATTTTCTTTCACTCATATTGTAAATAAAATACAGGAGACGAAAGTAGCTTATTTCTCCTTTAGGGGTTAGGGGTCATCTCTTTGGACTCCCTATTCTTCTGTCAGAAATAGAATCATCCGCTCCACTGCTTGCTGGCAAACCGGACAAAACTCAGGAGCTTTGTTGGTACGCATACGGCAATCATACATAGGGCGATACATACCTTTGGTTAGATAACCTCCTCCTTCAAAGACACCAATCTTAGTCTTGCTATCATTGTTTACGGGAGTTGGAATTACAGTTCCTTCGGGCAGCTGGTTTTTCCATTTCTGATCAAACTCAACCAATGAGGTAATATTCGGCTCCCAAGGTTCTTTCTTTATATCGTAAGTATTATCCAGCACATCTTTGTCATAGAAATATTCGTCGGCCAATCCTGCAAACGAATGTCCGAATTCATGCACTGTAACCTGCGTTGCCAAATTATTGTCGGCAGCCGTAAGGGCATAAAAATTAAAGATACCACCACCACCGTAAGTTGACGTATTTACTAACACGTAAATGGCATCATACGGAACCAAAGCTGCCAAATCGCGTAACTTGAAACTGTTTGGGGTAGTCAGATAACGAGGTTCGTAGAAAGTGAAAAAGTGTGAGCCAACTGCCGTATTTTTCCAATCATCTTCCTGTGGCTTGGATACGCCCGAATTCTCCGATGGTGCCGCAACAGCGTAAATATTGATCCGGCTTTTGTATTTAGCAAAAGGCTCATGTGTCAACAGATTTTCAGACAGAGCCTGTGCATCCTTGTAGAATTTCTCCTGGTCTTTGGCCGTATAACCCTCAGCAATTACAGCAATATCAATTGCTTTTTCGGGAGAAACAGTTTTAGTAATCACTTTTACCGGAACAGCTTTGGGTTTGGTAAGTTGAATCAACTTATCACTTGGCGAGAATTTATAACTGAACAATTCCTGCCAGTGCTGCAAATCCAACCGTTTTTCAATAATGAGTGTTACGGCGTTTTTGGGGAATGGAAACTGAATGGTTTGCTCAAAACTCTTGCTGGTTCGCCGAGCTTCTGCTGTAGTTTGCCATTCGTGGTAAAGTGCACTGAATCCATCCATGTAGATTTGCTGGCCACTAATGCTGTCCAACACGCGAAAGCGAAAATCTCCCAGGTTCAAATCGCTTGACAAGTGCGCCCTGCGCCCACCCCAAAAAGGCTCTTGCTTTACTTTATCCAGAAAAACAGCGGTTTGCGTGGCATTTCCACAAAAATGAAAATCAATACGACAAGCTTTTGTTGTAAAATAATCGTAAAAGTTTTGCGCTGACAAGTTCAGAAAACAAAACAAAAAGAGGGAAATGCAGATGAATATCTTTCTCATGGGTACTATGTATTATTTAAGTGCAAATTAAATAAAAATATGCGAGAACTAAAACCCATTTTTCGGCATTCTTTCTGCTCACGCAGAAAACCCCTCTTTTGGCAACCAACTAACCTTAAAAATTGATCTATTCTAAACAAAAAATCTACAAATTAGCTTTATACCAGAATATCTTATTTAGCACTCCGGCTTTGTTCTTCACTCGAAGCTGTAGAACGATTTCCACGCGTCTTGAATTCTGATTTACCAAACCGGTAATTGAACGAAATCTTCAAACGGCGTGAATCATACGTATTTTTCACATCAATATCCACGTTATCGTATTTTGCATACGCACTGCCTCTTCCAGTGTTGAAAATATCACTAACAGCAAGTCGAATACTGCCTTTATCGTTGAATATCTTCCGTTGTATTCCAAAGTCAATCGTATAGCGGGGACGAAGAATAATGTTACTGATCAATTCCCCCGAATTATAATATCCGCTCACTTCTACTTCCAGTTTATATGGCAAAGAGAAATTATTGCTCATATTTCCATTTAAGCTCCAACGGCTTATTGTAGAACCTGCATTCGCTCCAAGCTGAATTTCTTTATACATGCCGGTAACGGTTCCGTTTAGTCTCCACCATTTGGCAGGTTGGAACTGGAATGTTTCGGAAGCATTGAAATCAATGGAGTTGTTCAAGTTCTCATTGGTTTGATACACTGATTTTGTCGCATCGTTTTGCCGGATAATCTGGGTAAAAAGTCCACTTGTATAATCATAACCTAAACTTGTGATTAAAGCTCCTTTGAAACTGTGGCTTAACCCAAACGAATGCGTAAACTGTGGCTTCAAATCCGGATTTCCAACGTTGTAAGTGTAAGGGTCAATCATCCATCTAAACGGATTCAACATATCGTAATTAGGCCGGCCAATACGGTAACTGTATTTAAAATTAATGTTGTTGTCTGCATTGAGCGTTTGTTGCACAAAGAATGACGGAAAAATTTTCAGATAACTAGTGTCATTAACCTGATTGGTGCTAACCGAATTACCTTTCGAAACCGTATTTTCCAATCGCAAACCAAGTTGAACGGTAGTTTTATCAAACTGAGCTTTTCCATTCACATACGCAGCCTGAATATTTTCTTTATAGATAAAATGGTCATTTTGAACCAAAAATCCATTCATATCTATTTTGCTATCCGTATTTACAAAGCTCATTTTTGCCCCTGCTTCAAAATTAAATTTCTTTCCTACCGGAAGTACATAATCCAATTTTGCCGTGTAGATATTGATATTATTACCTTGCAGTGTTTTTACCAGAATATCATGATTCAGGTTACTGCCGGCACTGTTATAATAAATACCATTTTGATCATTGGGGTTTGTATAATCGAACCACGCATAATCGAAGTCCGTTGAAAGCGACTGGCCAACACTGTCTATATCCCATTTATAATTAATATTATAGGTCTGATTTTTCCAGCGGTCATTGGAACTTGACTTCGAAATAAGTGTCGAATCAACGTGCATATATCTGTCAGTAAACGTTGTAGAACCGTCATTATTAAAGTCATTTGTTCCATTACTGCCACGAAACATAACACTTACCACATGATTTTTCTTGATAAAATAATCAGCTCCGACTTTGTAATTAGGCGAATGCCCGTTATAATGTCCATCGGCTGTTATTAACTGATAAGCTCCTTGCAAAGCAGCACTTGTAAACCGACGAGTCGCTGTCATTCCATTCGAGCCTGCCCAATTATATAAAGACAAATTGCCATATACATTCAGTTTTCCGTAGTTCATATTCAAATCCAAACCACCATTCCAACCAAACCGGCTGGCCGATTCTGTACCGGCGAATGCGCTCCCATTAAATCCAGGTGCTTTATTGTGTTTGGTTTTGATGTTGATGATACCTGAGTTTCCTTCGGCATCATAGCGAGCAGATGGATTTTCAATTATTTCGATGCGGTCTACATTCTTCCCCTGCATACCTTTAAGCATGGCTGCCAGCTGAGTGGCAGACACATAGGTCGGTTTTTCATCAATCAAAACTTTTACGTTTTGTTTTCCTTTCATGCTGATATTATCGCTGTTATCAATAGTCACACCGGGAAGTTTTTTCAAAATCTCATACACATTCTCGGATGCGGTCGTAATAGAAGCTTCTGGATTGACGACCATTTTATCAACCGATTGTTCTATAAATTGTTTTTTTGATGTGACTACCACATTCTCCAACTGACGAGCCGATTCTTTCAAAACAACGACTTTCTCAACAACCGGATTTTTTTGATTAATGGAAATTTTCTCAGTCTCAGTTTTAGCATATCCCACCATGCTAATGGTAAGAATGTATTCACCCGGATTGAGTTTGCTTATTACAAATTCTCCTTTATTGTTGCTCACTTGCCCTTTTTCCAACTTATTGGTCTTGTAGTTTATCAGAGCGGCAGTAGCAAATTCGATAGGCTGATTTTTAGTATCGGTTACACGACCTTTAATTACGCATGATGGTTCTGCCAGCAGCAGATTCGAAATAAATGCCAGACAAATTATCGCTAACATTCGACTTAAATGTAAATTCTTAGACGGTTTCATATAGTTTGAATTTTTTAGTTGTTTTCGAAGTTCGGATGAATAAATTCTCCTGCTGTTTTGAGCTCTTTACTAGTATTGACTCAAAGACGCTAAATTTATTACATCGATTATCGATGTTTTTTTATAATTAGACGCAACAACTATATCGTTTGGATTTAGAGAATTTGTTTTTAACGAATAATTGTTTTTATTCAGCACTTGTATTTTGGTGCATTAGTACATTAGTACACTGCAAATGTACGGTGTATTTTCAATTCTACAATAACTTGATAGTTAATTATTGCTAAAAATGAAACATAATTATTTTCTGCGTCTTATAAAAAACATGAAAATAACTGAATAGCAACAACTTGAATTTATATTTATTGATTTCTTGCATGCCCAATTTTCAAACAAGAGGTACAGTTTTCAGATAAAACTATTATCAGGATTGTTATTTATTCCCTGCTGCATTGAGGCAAATTGTAAAAAGAGAAGATAAAACAGAGACTTATGCCAGGTTAAACCAAACGAACATGCTATACTTATTTAGATCCATAGAATATGAAATCACCAAAATCTTTTTCGGACTGTCTATTACAAATCATGTCGCACATATTTCATTACACACAAGAGCAACTTAAATTTGAACTTAAAATATATTGTTATCAAGAGAAAATTGTAATTTTGTTTAGTTATAATAAGGAAATTAAAATTGACTATGGTCACTAAGAATACAATTTCGGTAATTATCGGCAAGCTCAGCCTTTTTTTTATCTTTAGTTACTGCATGGTTTCATGTAGCAGTTCTGAACCTGATACATCGACTGCTTATATTTCGCAGGTGTTTGAGTACGTGTACGGTCCCGGGCAACAAGCGACTATTGCAAAAAAAACTGATATCGCTAATTTCATTGGCGAACCATCAACGAGCAAAGGCTGTTTGCATTTGGGAGGTTTTGGAGGCTATGTTATTGCCGGTTTTGATCACGATGTTGTAAATGAAGATGGAGTCGATTTTGAAATATTTGCATTGAAAGGCAACTCTCCTGAGCCGGGAGTAGTTTATGTAATGAGCGACACAAATGGAGATGGAAAACCAAACGAAACTTGGTATGAATTAAAAGGAAACCAGTACAAAAATTCAAAGCGAAACTACTGGGTCAGATACTACAGGGCTGTGGATGATTCAACCAATGTCACATGGCTGGACAGCAAGGGAAACCGTGGTGAACTAATCTCTGAACTTGGATCAAGATATACTGCCGGTTGGTGGTGGCCTGCTACAAAAAACGACAGCATTACCTTTACCGGAACACGCTTACCAGATGCCTTTGATAAAAATTCTAACGGTGCCTGGATCGTTCCGAACGATCGATTTACCTGGGGATATGCCAAAAATGTAACTGGGAAGGATTACGATTCCACGCTGGGGGCGAATAGCTTTGATATCTCCAATGCGGTAGATTCACTTGGAAAGGTTGTAGAACTACCGAGCATCCGTTTCATAAAAGTACAAACTGCTGTTTTTCAACGCGCAGGCTGGATGAACGAAGTTTCGACTGAAGTGATGGGTGCAAGAGATCTGAGAAAAGAATAGACCGATTATTACATTGCTGAATCGCAATTAAATAAATCCACAATATCCGTTTTATCTCATTTCAACCAGCTATTTACGTCAAAAACAAGGAAACCAATGCAATTATAGCTGGAAGCGCCTGCTTGAAAAAAATCGATTTGCCGGCAGTAAGTGCCCCATAAATTCCAGCAATAATTACACACGACAGAAAGAAATAAGCCACGTTACTACTCCAGACTGGGTCATTAATAAATAATGCCCAAACGAGCCCAGCGGCCAAAAAACCATTGTAAAGACCCTGATTGGCTGCCAAAATTTTGGTTTCTTCGAACAGCTTTTCGGGTAATGACTTGAAAGTTTCTTTCCCTTTGGTGGTCCAGGCAAACATTTCGAGCCACAAAATGCAAAGATGCTCTACAGCCACAATGGAAATCAACATCATCGAAAGAATTTTCATAGTATTCATGTTAGATATTCAGATTCCAATAAATTACTCTATATCAATAATGTACTTATCCAGCAGACCAGCAATACCCATCCGGGAAAAACGAGCTTTTTTAATCCGGTTCATTTCCGGATCAATGGAATAATTGAATGCTGTTCGAAAATCAGCCTTTTCAAGCACCGTCCGTTGAAATATCGCCCGCTGCATATCGCAATTATCAAAAGCGACTGAAGTCAGGTCGGCTTCCGTAAAGTCGGTTTCCTGCAAATTGCAGTTTTTGAAGCGCGTTTTCTTCAGTTTTATTTTGTAGAAAACAGCCAGTTTCAACACACAGTTTTCAAAATCGACTGAGAACAAAAATGGATTGCATTCTTCAAACTGCACACCAACCAGCTTGCAACCAACAAAATGAATATCATTCAGCACAGTGTTTTTCAAGCTGGCTAGACTAAAGTCGCAACTATCAAACTGGCATTCTCGAAATGTTACATTCAATAAATCGGCACTATAAAAGTTGCAATTCACAAACTGGCAATTTTCATATTCCCCAACAGCCAAACGGGTTTCTGTAAAATCGATACGGTCAAAAAGTTTATCTTCAGTCACTTTATTATTTTGATTAATGATTGGCAAAAATACTCATTTAACGCCACCAATCATCGTTTGTCTCAATAAAAAAACAGAGACCGACCTGAGAATTCTCTGTTTTAATTAATCCGATGCCAGCCCTGAAACCTTATCATTCATAAAGCCATACCGATTTCTTCACGTAAGTTTCATCCGACAATTGTTTCAGCATAAATGCAGACACATTGGCACGTGAAATACTCGCACTTCCTTTGACTTTTATTATCTCGCTTCCATGTTTTAATTCCTCCGTAAGCAATCCATCGGTCAATCCACCTGGACGAATTACTGTCCATTTCAGTTTGCTGTTGGCAATCCGCTGTTCGTTTACATTATGATCGGCAAGCGGTACACGCAAAATAAAATTTACAAGCAGAAAGCGCAGTGGCAGTGGCATCATAAGCCGGCTTTCACCGGCACCTAAACTAGATAAATAGATAAAACGAGGAACAACTTCCTGCTCCATAACGTCTACTATATTGGATACTCCTTCTACAATCTCAGGAGAATGATGAGTAAGAGAACCTCCGCCCAACGCCGAAATACAAGCATCTGCCCCGGTAATTGCATCAGTTAGGTTAAGCTTTTCATTCAAATTACCAACAACCACTTTCAGATTGGGGTGATCCAACAACATTGACCGGGCATTACGAACATAGGCTACAACTTTATAATTCATTTCCAACGCTTGCTTGACCAAATGAACTCCCGTCTTACCATTTGCACCAAAAATAACTACTTTCATAAGGTTAGATTTTTCGTAAAATGATTTGTATTCAGTTGATAATACTAAACGCAGTAATTTATAAAAAGTTTAATCTCATTTAAAACCATTATATTAAAAGAGAGAGAAAAATACTTTCGCACTTCCCCCTCTCTTCTAACTCAGGTTGTATTCCTGGATTTCTTATTTCCTGTTTTTCATTTCTTCTGCGGTCTTTACCCGAAAGCCCGGATTTTCTTTTAGCATCTGACGAAGAAATTCTTCCGGATAACCGGCACGAATTATAGTTGGTGGAATTTTATATTCATTTTGAACGAATTTGCCATCCTTTTCCTTTTTAATGTTGCCATCCATATATTTAACTAACAAATACTCTCCCAATTTTTTCCAGGCCGCCGTTGAATTTTCTGCTTGGGCAACACTGAAATCGGTCAAGAAAGTTCGCGCATCTGCTTCGGACATTCCAACTGCCACTTTATCAATAGCCGGAACGAGTGCGTTGAAATCACTTTCCCATTTAGATTGAACTTTTTTAATATCAGCATACATGTATGAATACTTGCTATACGCATAATTTGCCACCCAATTATACGTCCAAAATGCTGAAGTAGAAGAGTACTCCAACAAACTGCCATTATCTGCACGATAGCACTCCGGAACTTTAGTTATGCCACAATACATGGGCACATAAAGTGCTGTAGCTGCATCGTCAACTCCAAACCACAAAATTCCACCAACATAATCCGGTAGCCAGCCACGCATTTGCGCTACAAAGGTAAAACCGGTTTGTTGGGTGGCAGTGGGGCGCTCATGAACATATTCCACAGAATCAACTTTAAACGTCAACGGGCTGCAACGCAGCTTACTTCCGAAAGGGCCGGCAGCCAATCCTTTGGTCATATCAAACTCAGTTCCTTCATACTGGTCGCGCATACAATCTTTAATTTTTTGTGCTGTAAGCTTAAAGGTTGGTTTAATCCAAAGTGGCATGCGTTCAGCAGTTTCACCTTTCACATAGCTGATATATTTATCCATTGCCGGATCCATCTTGCGAAAAAATGCCCACACACGGGCTTCACAAGCCCTTAAAGCCACATAGTCTAGCGGAGCGTATGTATCTGAAAAACTAAAATCTTTATTCTTTCCTTTAAAATACCCCTTTTCGCGAGCAAAGGCAATTACATCTTCGGAGTAAAGGCAGTTATTTTTATCATCGAACGGAAACGTAGTAATGCGCGCCTGATTAGCATGAGCCGCAACACAATCGTCAGGAATGCGTTGAGCTACCCATACAGCCCCTTTGTTATTACGCCCTTTACCAACCATTTCCATAATCCATACTTCATTGGGATCAGCTATAGAAAAGGATTCTCCTTCGCTGTAATAACCATATTCAGCCACCAAATCGGTCATCACTTTAATAGCTTCACGAGCTGTTTTAGACCGCTGCAGGGCAATGTAAATCAAACTGCCATAATCCATAATGGCTGTAGTATCAACTAATTCTTCGCGACCACCAAAAGTCGTTTCGCCAATACTAACCTGATGCTCATTCATATTTCCAATAACCGAATACGTTTTTTCGGCTTGTTTAATCTTTCCAAGGTATTTTCCCGAATCCCAATCGTGAACATCAAGCATAGTTCCTGCAGCGTACGTTGTCGCCGGATAATGACATAATGCCCCAAATAAAAAATATGAATCAGCATTATATGAGATTAATGTCGATCCATCAAGCGTTGCGCCCTTACCTACTAAAAAATTTGTACACGCAAATCCCGAATTTACCGACAGAAATATGGAGAGCGCAATAAGTGTTTTTTTAATCATTTTTACTATTTTATTCTATTAACGAGTTATCCAGTCTTTTTGAGAAGCACTTGGATAACTCTCAAAGTTTATTTTTATTGTATCTTAATATTGGGGGTCTCTGTTGTACTTTCATGTTGCACACTATCAGATTCATGGCTACTCTTTGAGAATGATTTTTTTATCCAGTTTGGAATAATCAATATCCCTAACAAAAGATATAAATAATAACTAATAATCCTCCAAACGAAAGTAACAAAAATTATAGCACTTGCCGATGAAAATATATCACTGTAATATTCTTTAAAAGCATATTCACTCACTCCACTCCCACCAGGCGTTGGGCTTACCACCATAAACAACCACAGAATCAACTGACGGGCAAATACCACCAGATGATTTATACGCACAGGATTAAATGCCATAAACACTGCATTAACAACCAGGAAACGCGCGGACCAGGTAAGTATCGTTAGTCCAAAAGCTTTGCACCAAAACCAAAATGAATGTTTTCCAATATCATGAGATGCCTGAACCAAATTATTCGTCAATAGATCCACATTCGAATACCACCGGCGCAGAACCGGAAGTTTGAAGAGACTCAATAACATGTGCCTAATCCAGTCTGGACGTTTAAAAATGCCAATAAACATAATTATTGTCCAAATTAACCGCATCACATACAAGCTACTAAACACAATAAAGAAAGTTGAGACAATTACCGAAGATGAATTAAAAAGCTGACTCAGCGGTATAAACAGAAAAACAACAGGACATATCACCAGAAAGAACAGTTCATCCAGAAACAGGTTGACAAACATTATTGTAGTACTGCGTCCCGCATTGATTCCTTCCTTAATCAAGAAGAGAACAACTAAACTGGAACCGCCAACTGCAATCGGGGTAACAGCCGACGTAAATTCGCTCAACACGTTTATGTGAAAAGATTGTTTCCAAGATAAATCTTTGTTTGTCAACAATCTAAAACGCCACATCATTCCAAAATCACGCATTAGCATTAAAACAAATGCCAACGCGATAAACATAATGCTTACATAGTTGAATTTAAAGGACACAAAAACAGCCGGATCAAATTCACTGATAAATAACCACCCAATCACAATTAACCCAAGCAATATCGGGATCAATACCTGATAAATTTGAAACGGTTTTGAGACATTCTTAGTGTTAACTTGAGTTATCATCTGGATTTTCTTTGAATTAGTTTTTTATACCTGTCAAGGACTTCTTCTGCAACACTCTCCCAGGAACGGGCAATGGTTTGCGAAGCGTTTAATCCGGCAATCTCGATTTTACCCGGCACATTTATCAATTCACGCAATTTGGCAGCAAATGATTCACAAGAATTTTCAATAAGAAAACCATTGAAATTATCAATGATATTTTCGGCTGAAGAAGAATTCCTGATTAATATCGATGGCGTATGCATTGCCCCGGCTTCACGAATCACTAAAGGTGCATTATCGTAAATCGATGGGAAAAGAAATAAGTCGGCCGCCGCATAAAATCCTTTAATTTCATCGCGCTTCGTTATTACTCCCATAAATTTAACTTTCGAACTCAAATCCAACCTTTCAACCAAGTCTTTCAGATCGGCTGCCGCATAACCTGTACCGACAAAAAACATTTTAAATGGAAGTTGTTTAATTTCGGCTAATGCCTCAACGATCATTCGCGTATTTTTTTCCCAAATATGCTGCCCCACAAAAAGGAACATGAACTCATTATCGGCAATACCCAACTCATTGCGGACTTTTTTCCGGATAGGTTCAACCGGCTCATTCGTTGCAAAATCATTCCCATTGTCAACTACCTCTACTTTGCCTTTAAAGCCGTACTCACGAATAGTTTCTTCCACCGACGCCTGGGGAATCCAAACCTCATCTGCTTTCTCGAAAAAACGAATTACCCGTTTAGTCATTTGTCGGACAATAAATTTGCTGGAGACTGAATGTTCAAAGTCATCCCTATATTTTGAGTGGAAAGTGGCCACTAACGGAACTTTCTGCCTTTTAGCGATAGTCAATGCAAGATTACCAGAACTGAATGGACAATGAGCATGTACCAAACCAAAAGAGATATTATCTATTTCAGCCTTGAATTGATGATCAATTTCCGGCAATCCAATTCGGTAAGGCTTTCGTCCTAAAATTGGTACAGAGGCATAACGATAAATTGGATAAGGCTCATTATCAGAATAATTTGGTGATTTAGGAGTTATAACACAAACGGGCTGACCCTTTTGATGTAACCAATAAGCATAATTTTTTGTAGCTAGTGAAACCCCGTCCATGATGGGAGGAAAACTATCATTAAAAATACCAATAGTTTTCATTGCATCTCCAACTGTATTTATCATGTAATCGCTTTTTGCAGTTTAAAAAGAATGAACCGGAAAGCAATTATTAACCGCTTCATCGGGATTGCAAATTTAGAATTTTCTTTTCATATTTCCATACTTACTTATCTCATTATGATGTCCAATACACTGATAAAATGTTTTTTTATCAAATACCACCAGCCACAACTATGCATCTAGAAGATTACATCATTGGACACAATCAGTTGGTGGTACATATTCCATTCATTTTGAAATTCTATCTGTTTAATTATGACGTAATTTATCAACAAATCTGCTCTGAGAATTAGAAATTTACTCAGAAATAACATAAATGTAATAAAAATATAACATAAAACTATCTCAATATCTGTTTTTAATGTCCTATTTATTAAAAAAACCGTATCTTTGCATCAGCAAATGAGATTTGCACTTTAGCCTAAGTCCGTAAAGTTTACTTCAATATAACAGAGTTGAAAGCAACAATCATTATATTGACGTTGAGAATTTAGCAAAAAGAAAACGCTCGCAACTAGTATTTCAGACAAGCGATTATCGATTAAACCAGTTGCTCATTAAACATTCTTTTGTCCATAAACATAATGATTAGCAATCGTCCAATACGTTTTTACTCTGTAGAGAAATTAACCTTTATATATATAATCGTTACTTCTTTAATCATCCTGTTTTTGAAACCCGGAGTTCACATCGCTCGTGAATTATTGGGTATCAGAATATTGATGGTTTCAGGAATTTTTACCCTTGCATACCTCAATTCGGTTAAGAACTGGATGATAATCCGGTTCTCACGCTTTGCTTTCGTTGGTGCACTGCTAGTCTATTGGTATCCAGAAACATTTGATATAAACCGGATGATTCCAAATTATGATCATCTGCTGGCAACTTTAGAGCAAAGCATATTTGGCTTTCAACCGGCTTTGATTTTTAACCAGCTCTATCCTCAGCGCTGGATCAGTGAGATATTTAATATGGGCTATTTTGCTTATTACCCGCTAATTGTAGGTACGAGTTTATATTTTTATCTAAAAGACCGTAAATTTTTTGAGTATTTCTTTTTCACCGTACTCTTCTCATTTTTTTGCTACTATACCATTTATACACTTTTCCCAACAGCTGGACCACAATATTATTTTCAGGCAATAGGCCTTGATCAGGTTCATGCAGGCGCCTTTCCTCATGTTGGTTATTATTTCGACAGGCATCAGGAGCTATTGCCTGCCTGTAGTAATTCGGGATTTTTCTCCCAAATGGTTCAAAACACGCAACAAGTCGGCGAAAGACCAACTGCAGCTTTCCCAAGTTCGCATGTAGGAATTTCGACATTAATTTTAATTTTGATTATAAAAAACCGGCGTTACTTCTTGTTCGCCTGCTTATTGCCCATCTACACGGCTTTGGTCATGGCAACTGTTTACATTCAGGCTCATTATGTTATTGACGTGATAGCCGGATTCAGCACTGCTTTTGTATTCTTCTTTTTGGGTAGTTTGGCTTACAAAGAATTTACACGGAAATATTATGGCATACCTGAATTGTCAGCTATATTTTTAAAAGTGCCTGTTAAAGTACGAAATTAAAATCAGTGACGATGTGTCTGTGACTGAACAAGAATTTATCCCATCAAGATTGCTTTCGTCGATAATTAATCAACTAAAATGCATTTTGATGATTGAATAATGTAAATGTGGAAGTACTTTTGTACTCACGTTTCACTTTAGCATTTTGACTCATGGCTAAATTCTCCCTTGCTTGCGTTCTGGGCATTGCACTAACCACCCAATCACTTTCCGCCGCTTTACCGACTGACTCTATCATCAACAAAGAGATTAAAGAAGTTACTGTTGTTGGCGAACTTTCAAAAGCACTTTCGTTGCCCATGGTCACAGTTGGCAAAAAAACACTTGAGGCCTCCTCATTTATCACACCTGCCGATGCTTTGCGCCGTGAAACTGGTATTTCGCTTGTGCGCGATGCTGTTTGGGCAACGTCATTAAACATACGCGGATTGTCGGAGCAACGCTTGCTTGTGATGGTAGACGGTGATCGTATCCAAACGGCAACCGACCATGCTGCCGCCTTATCCACCGTAGACATGAATAGTCTCGAAAAAATTGAAGTTATCAAAGGTGCCAGTTCCGTTTTATACGGGACAGGTGCTATGGGTGGTGTGGTCAATTTTGTTTCGGAACGTTCTACCTACACACCTACTTTTCAATCCAAGGGAAGGATAGGAACTGAATTTAATACGGTCAATAATCTTTGGGGTAATAATGCTAATCTTCAGTTCAGCACGTACAACTGGTATTTGACGTTGAGTGGAAGTTTCCGAACAGCCCAGAACATAAAAACTCCCGGCGGAACTCTGCCAAACAGCCAGCTCCACGATGCTTCATGGGCATTAAATGGTGGAATTCTGTATTCGCCAAATCAAGAAGTCATAGTCAATTACCAGCACCTTAAAGGTTGGGATATTGGATTGCCCGGCGGGCGTTCATTTCCAGAAACTGCGCAGGCACGATATACCGAAGTAGCACGCAATCAATTGAGTGGTGAATATATCATAAAAAATATCAACCCGACATTGAAACAAATCAGCCTAAAAGCTTACACACAAGAAATCACCCGAGATGTAGAATTAAAGCCCGCTGACCCAACAGTAACGATACTTCCTAGCAGCAACAATACAACATCTGGAGGAAAAATAGTTTCCGACTGGCAATTTACTGATTTACACAATCTCACATTGGGCGCTGAAGGCTGGCAACGGGATGCATTTACCTCACGCCTGACATCGAAAATAACTTCGGACACAGCATCGGTTCACACCGGCGATCAACCTACTCCCAAGGCTAAAATGCTTGATTTAGGTATCTTCGCCCATTACTCCTGGAAAATTGTCCCAAAGAAATGGTCGGTGGATGCCGGACTACGGCTTGATTATATCCGGACTGCAAACGATTCTGCTTTCAGTCCGCTTTACCGTTACAACATGCACAAGGATGGAAGCACAACATACGTCAAAAACCTGGCACGACGGGTAACATTCGCATCATCCGTGCACGAAGATATTGCTTACGCAGCTCATATCGATCTTGTTTATAATCCGGCAACACAACATCAATTTGCTTTATCGCTGGCCAATTCCTACCGGGCTGCATCCATAGAAGAACGTTTTAAGCTTATTGAACTTGCCGGACCTAAACATGTCGGAAATCCGGATTTGAAACCGGAAAAAGGAACATTCTCCAACCTGAATTATGCCTTCTCAGGAGAGAAGTTTAGATTAAAAACCGATGTATATGCTAACTATCTGATAGATCTAATCACCGAATCACTTGGCACTTATACGTATATAAATGCCGCCGGGACAACTGTTTCAGAACAAGCATATGTAAATGTAAATGTAAACAAAGCATTATTCCTTGGTGCAGAGCTGGAAGGGAAATGGCTGATTACAAATCAACTGTCGGTTCTTGCAAACGCCTCATACACCCGGGCACGAGACATTGACGCTCATGCGTTTTTACCGCAAATACCACCATTGAGTGGTTTTGCGTCGCTGGATTACCAATCGAGCAAACAGGTTGGAGCTTCACTATCAGCCATGTGGGCAGCACGCCAATCTGAAATCGCAACAGGCGAAACCGCAACAGCCGGACATATTATTTACAATTTTGATATTCACTCCGGAAGCATTGACCTGAATAACACCTGGTTAAAATTATTCGCCGGCGTTGAGAATATTTTGAATACGGCTTACCTGGATCATCTATCCACCACACGCGGAATTCTAAAATTGGAACCGGGACGAAACATTTATTTGAAACTAAAATGGGGATGGTAATAATCATAAATCGCGTCAACACGATGTCAACGTTGTTTGTTTAATTTCTTATCTTTGCATGTTTCTTTGTTGCCAACGCATTAATTTAACTACCAATATTGTAAATCATGAATCTGGAGGAACTCAATAATCTGTGTAAAAACACCATGATGGAACATCTGGGAATTGAATTCACAGAAGTTTCCAATGGTCGACTTGTCGCTAAAATGCCGGTTGACAAACGAACTATTCAACCGATGAAACGTTTACACGGTGGTGCAACAATGGCGTTGGCTGAGTCTGTTGGCAGTGCCGGTTCATTGACGTTGGTTGATCTCACAAAATTTGCGGTGTTGGGTGTCGAAATCAGTGGAAGCCATGTCGGTGCCGCTTCGGGAAACGACGTTTTTGCAACGGGAACAATCGTATATCAAGGGAAAACCTCACATGTTTGGGAAATCCGTATTGAAGATAAGAATGGAAAGTTGATTTCCCTTTGCCGGCTTACCAACCGCATTATCCCAATCAAGTCTGAAAAATAACAGAATGGCTTTTAATAACACTTCATATCAATCAATCTACAATCTGCAAACAGTGTGTTTGAAACAAAACATCCCTTTTGCATCCTACCGCCTGCCTCTCCAATCTGAGATTACAACACTCGTTCAACATAAGTCATTACCCGAGAGGCTTGAATCGCTTCAAGACATTGACCAAAAGTCAGGCTTTGTGGTTGCTCCGTTTTTACAATCAGAAGAACACAACACTTTCTTGCTACAACCGGATAATATATTCCATTCAAACGAAATTGAGCCTTATTTCATCGAGAGCCTGAAACAAAATTCCCGTTTCATTTCTGTCGGAAAATCTTCTGAAAACTCTATCTATACTACTCCGGCAGCCGATTTTATCGGACAAGTAAAAGCTGCAGTAAAAGCCATGGAGAATGGGGAGTTTCACAAAGTCGTTCTGTCGAAAGTCCGATTGGAGAAAATTGATGAAGATTTCAGTCCGGAAACTTTCTTTCTTCGGCTATGCGAAAAATACCCGCATGCTTTTGTTTATCTGATCCAGCTTCCTGAAGTCGGTTGTTGGATGGGTGCAACACCCGAACCGTTGCTGGTAATTGAAAACGAGGAAGTAAAAACTGTTTCATTGGCCGGAACGCAAATCGCAACCGGGGTAGAAACCAGCTCGTATGTTTGGAGCACAAAAGAAATTGAAGAACAAGGTATTGTAACTAATTTTGTAGAACAAACCTTACGTTCATTGCATATAGAAAGTTATAGGAAAATTGGCCCGTTGAATTATCAGGCGGCCAATCTGATTCATCTAAAAACCGGTTTTGAATTCCCGCAAAAAGAACTGAAAAGCAGGCTAGGCGATTTTTTAAATGCGTTACACCCGACTCCTTCAGTTGGAGGTTTACCCAAAGCTGAAGCCCGCGAATTCATCCTGGCCAATGAAAAGCACGACCGCAGTTATTATACCGGTTTTCTTGGCCCGGTAAATATAAATGACAAGAGTCATATATTTGTAAATTTGCGCTGCTTGCAGTTATTTGATAGCAAATTTGTACTATACAGCGGAGCAGGCATCACAGCATCCTCCATTGCCGAAAATGAATGGGAAGAAACGGATAACAAGATGATGACGATGATGAATGTGATGAAGACCCCTACCTCCTAAAGGGGAACTTCTAATGGTAAGGAGTAAATGACAAAATAGCAAATTTGATAATGATTCATTTTAGACAAGGAATTAAAAATATACCCGAAATCTGTGCACGTCATGGAGTTCGCAAAGTGATTATTGCACCGGGATCGCGCAATGCACCCCTCATTTTTGCATTCACAGCCCAACCGGAATTGGAATGCCTGAGCATTACTGATGAACGCTCTGCAGCCTATTTTGCATTAGGAATTGCACAGCAAAGTGGTGAAGCAGTAGCACTGGCTTGTACCTCAGGAACAGCGGTGCTGAATTTTGCACCAGCCGTAGCCGAAGCGTATTACCAGAATCTGCCCTTGCTCGTTTTCACTGCCGACCGTCCTGCCGAAATGATCGACCAAGCAGATGGGCAAACACTTCGCCAATCCAATATCTTTGGGAACTACATAAAATCCAGCTTCACATTGCCTGTTGAAACAACGGTTCAGGCCGATTTGGATTTTTCCGACCGCCAGGTCTCACAAGCTATTGATACGGCTGTTTCGTATCCACAAGGTCCGGTGCAAATTAATGTACCGATGCGCGAACCGATTTACTCAGCTTTGCCGGAGAGCCACACCCTCCCGAAAATAATCAAAACGGTTGCCGGCGAAATGCTCCCTGCAAAGGAGAGTTTGGCAAACCTGCAAAAGTCATGGACCACATTTTCAAAGAAAATGGTGGTCATTGGCGTTTATCCCAAAAATGAGCAACTCAACGAACTGGCAAACCTGTTGGCAAACGAGCCGGATGTGGTGGTCATTGCAGAGAATCTGTCGAATATAAGCGGTGATAAAATTATTACCCGGCCGGAAACATTATTCTCCAGGATCAATGGAATTCCAACGACCCCATTCCAACCGGATTTACTGATAACTATCGGACATTCTTCGATATGCAAACAGTTGAAATTATTTTTGCGCGACAACAAACCAACCGAACAATGGCAATTTGAATCGTCGTTACCGTACATTGACACGTACAAAAGCCTGACAACCATTATCCCGGGTTCAGCCGCTCCGGTTCTGAAAATTATGCCATTAGGCAAAACACCGGGCGACTATTCGGAAGCATTCCAAGTCCAAAACCAAATCATCACCCAACGGCACGATGCATTTGTGAAGGATGCCCCAATCTCGGACATGAGTGCCGTAACCAAACTATTGGAATTGGCTCCCAAAAATACAATCTTGCATCTGGCAAACAGCACTTCCGTTCGTTGGACACAACTTTTTCCAACTCGGAGTGATTTGACTTATTTATGCAACCGTGGAACTTCGGGCATCGACGGCAGCTTGTCGACCGCTGCCGGGCATGCTTTTGCATCCAAAGAACCAACTGTTTTCCTCACGGGCGATCTGTCATTTATTTACGATTCGAACGGTTTGTGGAATAACTATATTGGCAATAATTTCAAAATCATTGTACTGAATAACAATGGCGGGAACATATTCCGGTTTATTGGCGACAAGCAATTGATGGAAAAGAGCCTGGATTTTTTCACTACGCCACATCATGTAAAAATTAAGCCACTCGTAGAAGCGTACGGACTGAATTATTTATGTTGCAGCAAAACAGAGGATATGGAGGAGAGCCTGAAAAATCTTTTCAATGCAGATAAAGCAACGGTACTTGAAATTTTTACTGATGCCGATTTGAATACGGAAAATTACAAGGGGTATTTTAAAAACATAAAAGGATGACCCCTAACCCCTAAAGGGGAACTTAATTACCTTTGCTTCTGAGAATGAATAATTACAATTAAATGTCTTTAAGCCCCTTTAGGGGTTTGGGGTTAAAAAAACAATACTAACTACTCTTATTCCCCTTCAGGGGTTAGGGGTCATAAAAATAAAATACAATTACTAACTAATAAATAAGCCCCTTTAGGGGTTTGGGGTCATTATGAGAAACTGGACAACCATTAAAGAATTTGAAGAAATTAAGTTCGAATATTTCGAAGGAATAGCAAAGATCACGATCAATCGTCCGCGTTACCGCAACGCTTTTACGCCCGACACGATCAAGGAAATTATTGAGTCCATGGTATTCTGCCGGGACAGCGAAGATATTGCCACGGTGATTTTGACCGGTGAAGGCGATATGGCATTTTGTAGCGGCGGCGACATCAACGTGAAACAAATTGGCGGATACATTGGCAAGGATGGTATTCCTCGTTTGAATGTACTCGACTTGCAAAAACTGATCCGCAGCCTACCAAAACCAGTTGTGGCGATGGTAAATGGGTTTGCCATTGGAGGTGGACACGTACTGCATGTAGTTTGCGATTTATCTATTGCTTCCGAAAATGCCATCTTTGGACAAACAGGTCCAAAAGTAGGAAGTTTTGATGCCGGTTTCGGGTCATCCTATCTGGCACGCGTCGTTGGCCAGAAAAAAGCCCGTGAAATCTGGTTCCTGTGCAAACAATACTCGGCTGCCGAAGCATTGGAAATGGGACTGGTAAACGCAGTTGTACCATTTGACAAACTGGAAGACGAAACAGTGGCCTGGTGCCAGCAAATGATGCAACACAGCCCGTTGGCATTGCGCATGATCAAGGCCGGACTGAATGCAGAACTTGATGGACAAGCCGGAATTCAGGAATTGGCTGGTAACGCCACCATGTTGTATTACATGACCGAGGAAGCACACGAAGGTAAAGATGCCTTTTTGCAAAAACGCAAACCAGATTTCTCGAAGTTCCCTAAAATGCCATAAATTATAACCACTAAGGCACTAGGTTCACTCAGAATATCTTGAATCGGAGAATAATTCAAAAATAGCTTATTGAAGCTATTAGCGAATTCCGTGTTCTTAGTGCCTTAGTGGTAAAATTTCTCTTTATGATAAAAAACTGGATTTCTGCATTCCGCTTACGCACTTTGCCGTTAGCATTATCAAATACCATTATTGGTTCCTGTCTGGCCGCTTCCGACGATAAATTTCGCTGGCCGGTATTTGGATTGGCGGCATTGACCACCATTTTGCTGCAAATCATGTCGAACATGGCTAATGACTACGGTGATTTTGTGAATGGAAAGGATACGGCCGAACGGATCGGTCCGAAACGAATGGTTCAGTCGGGTGAAATAACGCCCAAAACCATGTTATGGGGCATTATTGCTATCGGAATTTTGTGTGCCGTTTCGGGCTTATCGCTGATTATGATCGGCACACAGGGAATGGATATAACCAACCTGTTGATTTTTGGCATCCTGGGTATTGCCGCCATTGTTGCTGCCATCAAATATACTGTTGGTAAAAATCCTTACGGTTATCGTGGCTTAGGCGACATTTTTGTGTTTATCTTTTTTGGATTGGTGGGCGTTATCGGAACGTACTTCCTGCATACGCAATCGTTTCGTTGGGATTTGCTGCTGCCCGCTTCGGCAATAGGCTTTTTGAGCGTAGGTGTGTTGAACATGAATAATATGCGGGACTATGACGCCGACCGGAATGCAGGAAAACGAACCATTGTAGTGGCTATGGGCGAGCGCAATGCCGCGTATTACCATTTATTTCTGATAGCAGGAGCCATCGTATTGGCAATTGTTTATACCTTGTTGAACTATCATTCTGCCTGGCAATGGTTGTTCATACTTTGTACGCCTATCCTGTTTCTGAATTTGAAAAAAGTATTTACCTACAAAAACGGACTGGAGCTTTATCCCGAATTACCACGGGTTTCAATGGCCAGCCTGGTATTTGCAATCACTTTTGGAATCGGATTAATCATTTAGTTATTGGCTTCGCGTTATTAATTTCATGTTATTTGGCTTTGCCGTTATTCTTCTTTGGCAGGCCAACAATTAATAACGTTCGAAGAACAAATAACAATCAATATCGGCGAAGCCAAATAATAATTCAACTTATGTTTGCTCGACATACTACCCTCGATCTTCAATTTAAATTCCCCGCCGGAACGTCGCGGGGCGTTTTGTTGCATAAACCATCGTCGTTTCTGATTTTTGAGAAGGATGGTTTCACCGGAATTGGCGAATGTTCTACCATTCCAGGGTTAAGCATTGACCCACAAGAAAGCTATTCCCAGAAGTTGGATGAAGTCTGCCGGTTGTTGAACGAAGGTGTTGATCCCGATTCCATAGATTTGTCGTTGTTTCCTTCCATCGCTTTCGGACTGGAAACGGCTTTGCTTGATTTGGCGGCAAAAGGTTCGAAAATACTTTTCAATAGCCAGTTCTCGGCAGGTAAAGCCGGGATTCCCATCAATGGGCTGGTGTGGATGGGCGATAAAGCCTTTATGCAAAAACAAATCAGGGAGAAAATAGCGGCAGGTTATCATTGCATTAAACTGAAAGTGGGAGCCCTTGACTTTGAAACGGAACTGGAAATCATTTCCGGCATCCGGCAACAGTTTTCGCCCCAGGATATTGAACTGAGATTGGATGCAAACGGCGGGTTTACGCCCACGGATGCACTGGAGAAGTTGGGGAAACTGGCTGCTTTCTCCATTCATTCCATCGAACAACCTATCCGGCAAGGACAATTAGAAGCTATGGCCGAAGTATGCCGGAAATCGCCCATTCCCATTGTGCTGGACGAAGAACTGATAGGCGTAAAACCGGCAGACAAAGAATTTATCCTCGAAAAAATAAAGCCGGCTTATATTATTCTGAAACCAAGTCTGGTTGGAGGATTCCATCAATCGGAAGAATGGATCCGGTTGGCCGAAAAACATAACATTGCCTGGTGGATCACATCGGCATTGGAAGCAAATATAGGACTCAATGCCCTTGCACAATGGACTTATACGCTCAACTCACAGCTTCCACAAGGTTTGGGAACCGGACAATTGTATCATAATAATATTCCTTCGCCTTTGGCAATTGAAAATGCAAAGTTGTTTTATAAACCCGGGGTTGAATGGAATTTAAATAGCTGTTTAAAACAAGATGTTTAGTCATCAAATAATAGTTGCAGCAAAGTTTCTATCTTTGAAAGAAAATCCTGAAAGGATTTAATGTGAATAACCGCCGGTAAAACCGGTGGATGGGGAAAAGAGAGAATTAGGAACCCTGAATAGGGTTCAATATCACTATTTAATGTTTAAGTTCAACACCCTTCGGGGTTGGTTTTTGTCTTTTGTCAGCTATCCCCCAGTTTCGCAAGCTACACTGGGGGTTATTCATATTTAACTCCTACGGAGTTTTTTATAACGTATATAAAAATGTCATCTTTACCATGATTATGGAAACCATCCGCCTCAACGGAGCAACATACAACCGTAGCAATTTCGAACAACTTCATTTCATGGACGAATCGCAGGATTCGTGGCGCAATGCCATTTATCATTTCTTGCAAAACTGGTTTGATGATACTGATTTTATCCTTGCTCATACTTCCGGTTCGACCGGGAAACCCAAAAGCATCAAACTTCCCAAGCAAAGCATGATCAATTCTGCGCGAATGACGAACCGGTTTTTCGGATTGGATGATCAAAAAACAGCGTTGCTTTGCCTGCCTGCTTCATACATTGCCGGAAAAATGATGTTGGTACGGGCTTTGGTGGGCGGTTTCAACCTGCTGACCGTTGAACCTTCGGCAAATCCATTTGAAAACCTCGCCGTTCCGGTTGACTTTACGGCCATTACACCCTACCAACTGTTTCATTCGGTAGAAAGCCTACAACGCCGGGAAGTCGGTCAGGTAATTGTGGGTGGAAGCCCCGTTACCGGCAAGCTCGAAAAGTTGGTTGAAAATGTTTCGGCTGAATTATACGAAACTTACGGCATGACCGAAACCTGCTCGCACATTGCCCTGCGTTGTTTCAACGGAAAAAACAAATCCGATAGCTTCACCATTCTGGAAGGAGTCAGTATCCGGCAAGACGAGCGGGAATGTCTGATAATAAAAGCCCCGCACTTGCTCGACGAAGAAATCAAGACCAACGATATGGTGGAACTGATTGGGAACCGTTCATTCCGCTGGTTAGGACGGGCCGATTCTGCTATTAATTCAGGCGGAATAAAAATCCATCCTGAACAGGTGGAAAAGAAACTGGAAGGAATCATTCCTACCAGTTATTTCATCACGTCGGTACCCGATGATTTATTGGAAAATAAAGTAGTATTGGTTATCGAATCGGAGTCTTACACGCTTCAACAAGAGGTTCTGCTGAAAGCCCGCCTCGAAGAACTGTTGGGTAAATTCGAAATCCCGAAACAAATTTTCTACCTGCCTGCTTTCGTTTATTCCGAAAGCAACAAGGTGTTGCGAAAAGAAACCCTGGCTGCAATCATAAGAAAATGACGGGCAGCCTCTGAGCATTTTTATAACGTTTGGGTAATCAACCGACTGATTTTTTCCAGATACAGCACATCCGTCTCGTCCAGCACATCATATCGTTCGGTATCCACGTCCAGCACGCCCGCTACTTCCTGCTTCTTGTCGAAAACAGGAACCACGATCTCGGCAACCGAGCTGCTGCTACATGCAATATGGCCTGCAAACGCATTGACATCGGGCACCAGAAGGCTTTTCGCTTCTTTCCAGGCTGTACCGCAAACTCCTTTTCCCAATTTGATACGGGTGCAAGCAATAGGACCCTGAAACGGCCCGAGAACCAACTCATCGTTTTTCACCCAATAAAAACCGACCCACCACCAGCCGAAAGTTTCTTTCAACGCCGCAGCAATATTGCCCAAATTGGCAACCAAATCCGTTTCTCCGGTTATCAACGCTTCCAACTGGGGCAATAAACTCTCGTAAGTTTCCTTTTTACCAGCTCCTTTCAACAACTTTAATTCTTCTGCCATATTATTTGTTTCTATTTTTTGTGCTGCAAAAATACAATATTTAATCAGGAATAGATAAAGCAGGCTTGTCTTTATTGTTTTTGATGAATTTGCCCCTGAGAATCATCAATACAACAGAGAATTCTGACAAACATCACTGGAATTCCGGTAAACATCGCCATAATTCCGTTAACCATTGGGATAATTCCACCAAACATCTCCATAATTCCGTTAACCATCGCCATAATTCCGTTAACCATTAGGATAATTCCACCAAACATCGGGATAATTCCAATGAGAATTCTCGGAATAGCAGTCTGCAAAAGGAGAATATTGACCAACATCGGGAATATTCTCTTCGACAGCCGGGAAAAACAATCAATCCGGAAGAAATGTTGATTAATCATTCCGGTGAGAGAAGCCATCTTATAAAAAATATTTGTATTCAAAACAACGATCTGATTTCACAAAAGGGCTATTCATGAAGTAATGGGGCATTTTTCAATGAAATTGGGGTTGTAGCTTAATAAATAATTATCGAGAAACAATAAAATGATTTGGTTAATTCAAAATAAATGCTTTCCTTTGCAACTACATTAACAAAATAAGAATATTTTCTGATAAACAATCAACTATTTAAAAATTGGATTATGAAAAAAAATCTCTTTAGATTGATTTCCCTGGGTCTATTGCTGGCATTGGCAATACATGCAGGAGCCCAACAGGCACCGCCGCTTCCAAGAGACCCGAAAGTGCGTTACGGAAAATTGGATAACGGTCTGACTTATTACATCCGCGCCAATGCCGAACCGAAACAGCGGGCTGAGTTTTACATCGCCCAGAATGTGGGTTCCATCCTCGAAAATGACAATCAGAACGGGTTAGCCCATTTTCTGGAACACATGGCTTTTAATGGAACGAAGAATTTCCCGGGCAAAGGGATTATCAATTTTCTTGAAAAGCACGGGGTTAAATTTGGAGAGAACATCAATGCTTACACCGCATTGGATGAAACTGTTTACAACCTGTCTGATGTCCCCACAATAAAAGAAGAAGTGGTTGACAGCGCGTTGCTGGTACTGCATGATTGGTCAGGCTTTTTGTTGCTCGACGGAAAAGAAATTGATGATGAACGCGGAGTAATCATGGAAGAATGGCGCACCCGCTTTGGAGCTGACCGCCGCATGTGGAAAGAAGCAAACAAAATAAAATATCCCGGTTCGCAATACGGAATTCGTGATGGAATTGGCGACACAGCCGTGATCAAACATTTCAAGTATCAGGTTATCCGCGATTATTACCAGAAATGGTACCGTCCGGACTTGCAAGCCATCCTGGTGGTGGGCGACGTGGATGTAGATAAAATGGAAGCCAAGATTAAAACCTTGTTTTCATCTATTCCTAAAAAAGCAAATGCCGGGGAACGGCCAATTTATACCGTAGCTGATAACGACCAACCGATTGTGGCATTGGTTTCAGACAAAGAAGCCCGCATGACAAGAATTGAACTGGAGTACAAACACGACAGGCTACCGGCAGAAGTAAAAAGTTCTATTCAGGGTTATCTGAAAAGCACTATCGACAATTTGATTTCAGCTATTATCAGCGAACGCTTTGATGAAATCACCCAACAAGCCGACGCACCGTTTGTTGGTGGTGGCGCCGAATATGGAGAATTAGTGAAGTCAAAAGATGCTTTCAGCATGCTGGTAATACCCAAGGAAGGTAAAGAAGCCGAAGGATTAAATGCCTTGCTGATTGAAGCTGAAAAGATCAAACGTTTCGGATTTACCGGTGCTGAGTTGGAACGGGCAAAAACCAACCTGCTGAAACGGGTGGAAACTGCCTATAAAGACCGCGATCATCAGAAAAACAATGACCTGGTGCGCGAATATGTCCGTAATTATTTAGACAATGAACCTATTCCGGGCATTGAATGGGAATATCAAACCCTGCAAATGGTTTTACCTAAGCTCACTGCAGACATGGTAAACCAGGTAGCTAAATCGTATGTAACCGATAAGAATCTGCTTGTTACCATCACGTCGCCCGATAAACCCAGCGTGAAAGTACCTGCTAAGGATCAGGTTCTGGCTGCCATCGCCGAAGCAGGTAAAGCCCAACTGACTGCCAAAGCAGAAGAAGTTGTAAATAAACCGTTGATTGAAAAAATCCCTGTTGCCGGAAAAATAAGTAAAACGGCTCAAAATGCGAAACTGGGAACCACCGAATGGACCTTAAGCAACGGTGTAAAAGTGATTCTGAAGCCCACCACATTCAAGCAAGATGAAATCCTGCTGAATGCTTACAGCGAAGGCGGACTTTCCAAAGTAACCGATCTTTCGGTTCTTCCGTCGGCCACACTGGCCACAGCTATTGTGGGTAATAATGGATTAGGCAACTACTCGCAAGTAGAGTTGAGCAAAATACTGACAGGAAAGGTTGCTTCTGTGCAACCACAAATCGATGGGTACGAAGAAGGGTTTAATGGAAGCTCCTCGGTAAATGATTTTGAAACCATGTTGCAGTTGGTTTACCTGTATTACACCGCACCCCGTAAAGACGACAATGCGTTTGGAGCTCTGACTAACATGTTCCGCACAAGCCTGGCAAACAGTGCTACCGATCCTCGCAAAGCATTTTCGGACACGATAAATACCATGGTCAGCAGCCGCAGTCCACGCACCGTAATTATGAACCTGAAAATGATTGACCAGATTGATCAGGATAAAGCATTGGCATTTTTCAAAGAACGTTTTGCCAATCCGGCCGATTTCACATTCATCTTTACCGGTAACATTGACCCGGCTAACGAAAAAATGAAAGCTGCCATTTGTACCTATCTGGGCAGTTTGAAAACAACAAAGGAAATCGAGAAATTCACCGACAATCATGTTCGCAAACCAGTGGGAAAAGTAGCCAATACCTTTGAAAAGGAAATGAAAACGGCCAAGGCATCCAACTTTATATTGTATAATGGAGCCATGCCTTACAATATTGCCAATAATACGCTGCTTGGGGTAATCGGAGATATCCTTTCGATCCGTTACACCGAATCTATCCGCGAGAAAGAAGGCGGAACCTACGGCGTAGGCGTACGGGGAAAAGTAAGCAACCAACCCATCAGCAACGCAACATTGATGATGCAATTTGATACCGACCCGGCTAAGCAATCCAAACTGATTGGGATGATTTACGATGAAGTAAACGAGATCGTAAAAAATGGGCCTAAGGCTGAAGATGTTCAAAAAGTAAAAGAAAACCTGTTGAAAACCTATACCGAGAACCTAAGGGAAAATGGTTGGTGGTCAGCAAGTATTGAAAGCTACTATCACAACAAGATAAACTATGTTGACGATTACAAATCAATAGTGGAAACTTTGACACCAGACTTAATTCAGTCGACACTGAAGAAACTGGTAGATCAGGGCAACATTCTGGAAGTAGTTATGAAACCTACAAAATAAGTTTTAGAGGCTAATTTTAAAGAGGGATGATTCAACAGAATTGTCCCTCTTTTTTATGCGAAATTTTCAACTGTAGCATATTTAAGCAGCAAAGCTAAATCAAATCCTCAATGAAAAAAATTAAATAACCGGTTGCTTTAATTTCGTTTTGCATAAAAACGTCACGTTAATAATAAAATGTTATCTTTGTCAGATTTTAGTTAGGTTCTCTGTTCAATTAATTGCTACAGGCAACCTAAAGAAAAAGAAGATCGCTTTGTTAACCGATAATATTAGTGCTATAAATCACCGTTATGCGAAACAAAAAAATAAAGTTTGGGCTTATTTTTATCCTCGGGGTTCTGCTTAGTCCGTTGCATGCACAAACCACCTATGGAGACACTATTTTTTTTGATAATTTCGGACAACATATCACCCGGGTTAAAACCCTGTACATGCCTGGCGGCAGTTATGTCTTTGCCGATGCAAACGGTTCCAGCAATGAAAAAGAAATTCAGGACAATTATTATGCAGTAATTGATCCCCGGCATATTAAAGACGCCAATCCATCCTCTTATTTCTGGACAGCTCCCACTCTGAGTGATGTTACAGCTACCGGTGCAACGTCACATTATACAGCCGATCATACCGGGGATCCAAACGGAGCAGTGATGGTAGTGAATGCCGGCACCACGGTAAACTATATTTACAAACGTCCGGTAACATTAAAAACCGGATTCCGGTACCGTTTCTCTTTTTGGATTTACGTAGTGGCCAGAAGCTCTCAATTCGGCATGGAAGTAGTTAATGCTACGAATGCTACCACCAAATCCTTTGAAGGACCACTGCTTGCCCAAGAAGGAACCTGGACGCGGTACGATTTGGATTTTCCTGTCCCTCTGTCGGCAACGAATACAACAAACAATGTGACTGCCGGTTTGCAAAACAAATACTCACTCATCAATGGGAATGATTATTATATCGATGACATCCTGTTAAGCACGCTTCATACCAATCCGGACTCTGTAACAGCTTCGAATAACAGCCCGGTTTGCGAAGGTTCGTCGATGAATCTGGTTGCAACTCCATCGGGCGGTGCACCTCCTTTTACTTTTTCCTGGACTGGCCCTGACGGATTTACATCCACCAACCAAAATCCGGTTATTCCAACCTGTACACCCACCATGGCAGGAACGTATAGCGTAACCGCAACCGATGCGCTCGGGCAAACAGCAGTAGCAACCACAAATGCTGTTGTAAACTCTACGCCAAAATCCGATTTTGCATTATCCAGCAATACGGTTGACAAAAGACACAACTCAGTAACATACAGCATCACACCTGAAGCCGGGGTTACCTACGACTGGAACCTGGGAGATGGCGCAACAGGAAGTCAATCTTCGGTTACGCACACATACAACATCAGTGGCTCCATACCTGAGTTTTTCATTAAACTAACGGCTACCAATGCGATAGGCTGCACAAGTACAACTTCCAAAACAATTGAGGTTACTCCATTTGTTCCAAACGTATTCTCGCCAAATGGAGACGGGGTGAATGATGTCTTCATGTCGGGTTATGATGCGCAAATTTTTGATCGAAACGGAATACTACTTTATAACGGAAATACCGGTTGGGATGGAACATATAAAAATAAGAAATTGGATAATGACACCTATTTCTACCGGATTAGTTATACTGACAAAAACAACAAGATACAAACGCTAAAGGGCTATGTGACTCTAAAGAAATAACAGCACAAAATGAAACGATTCGCCTTATACAGCCTCTTTACCATCTGCTCTGTTTTTGGAGCAAAGACCCTGGCCCAGACAGATATCAGCATGGCTACCCATTGGTATAACCGGGCAAATTATAATCCGGCATCCATAGCCAGAACTGATTATATTTACCTTTTCAGCAACGTGCGAAAACAATGGACCGGAATCAGCGGCTCCCCAACCGTCTTTAATATCCAGGCATCCGAATACGTTCACAATCTTCATTCTGCCTTTGGCATCTCCTTGGTAAGCGACAAAATAGGTGTAACGCAAGCCATCAATCCCATGCTTACCTACGCGTACCGGATCTCCAACGACCGGGATTGGGCGCTTTCAATGGGACTATCGGCGGGGGTGTTTTCGCGGTCGGTTGATGGATCGCTTTTCGAGGCGGAAAGTGTGAGCGACCCGGCTATTTACAATAACATGGAACGCATTCTGAAGCCGGATGCCAACCTGGGAGTTGAGTTTCAGAATGCACACTTCATTTTTGGATTTTCTTCAACGCATTTATTTTCGGTTGCAAAAGACAGTGCTTTGTTTTTAAACGCCAATCATCGCTACGGCTACGCGATCTACAAAAATACCAATTCAGAATTATTTAATTATAACGTTGGGGTGCAAGTTGTCAATCGTTCAAACCTGACTGTTTATGAAGGAAATGCATCGATCCGTTTTAAACACGCCACTGGGCTAAATACCGGTCCCCGGGAAATTTTCGATTTAGGGTTGACCTATCGATCTTCAAATCAACTGACACTTTTGTTTGGGCTCAATCTATCTCCTAATTTAAGAATCGGATATGCCTATGATCAAAATTTCATGACCGGTTTCAGCCAGAATTCCAGCCACGAAGTTATGGTAGAATACCGTATTCCATCCAAAAAAGCATCTACGTGCATCCAATGCCAGAATACCGATTATTGGTATTATTGACAATCGGTTATTTGAAATTAATCTTCTTCACCTTATACCCCATTCCAAGCAAAATCTCAGCAATTTTCACCCTGAAATCGCCTTGCACCAGTATCTCGCCATCGCGGGACGAACCACCTGCACCACATTTCACTTTCAACAATTTGGCTAAGTCTTTCAACTCGTCATCTTTTCCCTGAAAATCAGTAACCAGTGTGGCCGGCTTGCCATTTCGCTTATCAAGTTCCACACGTAAAGGTTCCTTTTGCAACTTTTTGATTTTATCCACTGCCACAGGCTCTGTTGCAGTATCCTCAACTTGCGGCAATTCCGGTTTCAACCCGTTTAATTTATCTTTCCAATCCATGATATTAATTCATAATGTATTATGCATTAGCTTAAAGAATTCCCAAATAATAATTCCACCGGTTACACTCACATTTAATGAATGCTTGGTTCCAAACTGCGGAATTTCGATACAACCCGCACAAGCATCTACTACGCTTTGCTGTACACCTTTTACTTCATTACCAAGAACAACTGCATATTTCTTAGTTGCATCCAGCTTCAGGTCGGGCAACATGGTACTTCCCTCCGCTTGCTCAATGGCAAACACCGTATAACCTTGCGCTTTTAGCTCAGCCAACGCCACGTGCGTATCTTCAAAATATTTCCAATCGACTGTATTTTCGGCACCGAGGGCAGTTTTGTGAATTTCGGCATGCGGTGGCGTACTTGTTATTCCACAGAGATATACCGCTTCTACCAAAAATGCATCTGCCGTTCGGAATACGGATCCGACATTGTGAAGGCTCCGCACATTATCTAGTATTACGACCAACGGCGTTTTCTTTTCATCCTTGAACTCCTCGACTGTGAGGCGGTTCATTTCTGTTATTTTAAGTTTTTTCATTTTTATTCAGAGGCAAGAAAGCAAGGAGCAAGTGGAAATATATGTACGAATTACTAACCGCCTGTCTCTTGCTTTTATTTTATTAGCGATATTGCAGTTTCAATAATTGTGTCAATCCCATTTGCTTCGTCAGTTGCTGTTAAGCTTACGGAATAATCGGGATCAATTCCAAACTCGGTATTTTGCATTTTCGAGTCATACATCGGACTCGCCGAAAAACGAACCATCCAGCCATTGGGCAACTCGCTGGAGAAAGGCAAACCTCCTCCTCCACCGGTTTTATCACCCACAATAATCGCGTTGGGTGCTAGTTTCATCCGGTTTACAAAATCATTTGTTGCACTAAACGACATACGGTTGGTCAGGATGGCCACTGGACGTTGCCATTGAATGGACTTATGTGCCGGAGTTGTGATGGCCACCGGAGCAGAAAAATCAGAATGACCATCACCTGTTTTATGACGGATATATCCGGTTATAGTACTTTCTTTAAAAAAATAGGAAGCCAGCTGTTTCGAAATATCCAGTGAGCCTCCACCATTATTGCGGACGTCGATGATCAACCCATTGCATGCCGAAAAGGAACTTAAAACATAGGCCATATTATTGTCTGAAAATCCATCAGCAAAACTTCCGTAATAAATATAACCAATGCGTCCATTATCAATGGTTCTATATTTCAGGCCGCTTGCAATTCGATAATTCTTACCCAAATACCGGTCTTTCTCAATAAGCGAAGAACTGAAATTATCAGGATAATCTTGAAACCATTTCCAATAACGGCTTTGATCAAAATCAGAATAAAGGTTGACATGCCCGTCCTTCAGCTCGGCCAGCATACTACCCAACAAATCAAAGAATGCTATATTTGTTTTTACAGCAGGCAATTTCTGGTGGTACACCGTATAAATCGAATCCCAGTTAATGTGCTTATAGTCCAGGTAGCAATATCGCGTATCAATAATATTCCACAGTGCCTGGAAGTTACCTTCACGTGTATTCGGTTGCACTGCAGGTTCATCCATACACGAAGGAAGCAGACAAACCGCCAGCAATACTATTAGAATCTGTTTTTTCATTCTGATTTTCTGAAACTTCATTCGTCGGTACTGATAAAATTCTGTGGCGCCCGTTTCTTTCTGCCAGCAAACGAAATCACGTCAAAAGTAGTTCCGGCCAACAAACTGAGCCCACTCCGCTTAAAAACAAGATCATTAGCCTTGTATTTCAATTCGTGGTAACTTAAGCCAAAACGCCAGACTGAATGCGAGAAAGGAATATCCACTGTGAATTTTGGGTTGATGCCCCGTTTGTTGAAAACAGAACTGAAATGGGATAAATTGGAGTGATTTCCCAATTCAAACATTTCGTAGTACGATGCACCGGCCACAGGCACAAACATCCAACCCAGGACCGGAGTTTCAACAGCCAGCTGAAGGCGCAAGGTTGTTCGGCGCAACGGAATATCATACCGGGCCAAACCGGACAGATTAAGATTGGTTGCCAAATCCAGATTGACGGGGTTATTTATATTTCTCATCACATCTTTAAATCCAAAATCCAGGTCCCAACTGGCACCGGCCAGCAGTTGAATACCCTTTGCCGGACGAAAATGATAATGCATTCCCCAACTGTAATTCGCCCCGAAATAAAACATCGATGCTGTGTGAGCCGGGTTATCGGCAACGCCCGTTACCAAGTAATATTTACTCTGAATAGAAATATTCGTGTTGGACAGTGACAAAAACCGTCGGCTTTCATGGTTAAAATCAATCCCACTGCCACTGTAAATCAATGGCGAAAGATACGGATCAAGAAACCGGAGAGAGGAAATTCCGAATGTATTTGTTTTGGTTGTCAGCAGATATTTCTGGTCGTCAAAGCTTTGAGCCGACATTACAGAACTCAAAGAAATGGCCAACAACACCCAAACAAATTTCTTCATTCGACAAATTAGATTAAATGGAATTATGCATGCAAAAATAGCAAAAATGTTTGGTATAAAGTTGGCTTTGATTCCCTGATCGAACAATCCGGAAAAAACAAAGTTCTATCTTGAAGCACAGGCACCCAAATATGATTTTTGTTGTTGAAAATAATTATCTTTGCATATAGTTGATTTATTATACCAGAACAGAACATGAGAAAATTGGTTTTCGCCACGAACAATGCGCACAAACTTAGCGAAGTCAGAGCTATGCTGGAGCCGGCATTTTCAATTATCAGCTTAGCTGATTTAAACTGCACGGAAGACATTCCTGAAACTGCCGATACGCTGGAAGGAAATGCTTTATTAAAAGCGCAATACGTACATGACAAATTTGGGCTGGACTGTTTTGCTGATGATACCGGACTGGAAATTGATGCCCTGAATGGTGCACCGGGAGTGTATTCAGCCCGCTTTGCCGGGGAAAATCATGATGCCAAGAAAAACATGGAAAAGGTTTTATCCTTGCTGGATGGTAATGAAAACCGGAAAGCCTGTTTTCGCACTGTAATTGCATTGATTCAAGGAGGGGAAACTTACTATTTCGAAGGAAAAGTTGAAGGGCACATTACCCAGCATCCACGGGGCAACAGTGGTTTTGGCTATGATCCTATTTTTGTTGCCGAAAATCATCTAGTGAGTTTTGCTGAGTTAAGTGCCGAAGAGAAAAACCTTATCAGCCACCGGGCATTAGCAGTCAAGAAATTGGTGGAGTATCTACAAGAACAATGACCAACCAGTAATCAACCGGCTCCGTCAGACTTTATTTTCAAAGTATTGTAACAAAGAAATTAGACATTATTATGAAAAATAAAATAATCATTATCGGGTTTCTTTTGTCAAGTATCTCAATTTCTTTGTCTGCCCAACTGGCTATGGGTAAATGGAGAACGCATTTAGCATATAACAGTGTCTCTCAAATAACCCAGTCGGAAAATAAAGTTTTTGCTATCAGTCAGGGAGCTTTATTCTCTGTTAGCAAACAAGATGGAAGTTTGGAATTCTACAGCAAGCTTAACGGACTGAGCAGTTCCAACATCACTCAAATTGAATATGATTCTGCAAACAAACAATTACTCATCATTTACAGTAACGGCAATATCGATGTAATGGGAACCGGGGGTGTGGTCAATATTCCCGATCTTTACAACAAGCAAATGAGTGCCAGCAAAAATGTGAATCATATTTTGTTCTATCAAAACAAAGCTTTTCTGGCTTGCGATTTCGGTATTGTTGTGCTGAGCCTGGCTAAAAATGAAGTGGCAGACACTTATTATATCGGATCAAACGCCTCAGAAGTAAAGGTGCTGAACACGACCATATTTAATGGAATTATTTATGCACTTTCAAATTCCACCATTTATCAGGCTTCAATAACCGAACCTCAATTGATAAACTATCAATTTTGGTCAGCAGCTACCGGATTGCCAGGAACCGGGGATTTTCAGAAAATTGCCGCTTTTGCCGGAAAACTGATTTTGTTACGGGGTGGAAAACTTTACAAACAAGAAACTGATAAATCCTGGACTCCTTTTGCAACAGATGTTACTGCTACTGATTTCAATGTTTCCAACAACACCCTAAATATATTTGCAGGCGTTTCAACCTATCTGGTGGACAACCTTTTCAATGTGAAACCTGTCAGCAATCTTGGATCAATCACCGATGCAGAATATGATGCACAAGGCAACACATATTACTTTGCGGCAAACAGCCTTGGAATCATTGCATACAAGCAAATTTCCAATGAAACACCTGTAGTTAATTATTTTAAACCGGTGGGGCCGGCATTAAATATTCCCTGGGATCTGACATTCTCGGGGAAAAAGTTATTTGTTGTTCCGGGGAGTCGTTGGGCATCACAAAACTTTACAGAAGGAGACGTAATGATGTATGAAAATGGCATCTGGACAAACATTTATGCAAAAACGATTCAGGCTCAGACCGGCCATACTGTAACCGACCTGATGAATGTTGCAGTTGATCCGGCGGATAACTCTCACTTCTTTATCACTTCTTATGGAACTGGTTTATACGAGTTTAAAAATAACTCATTTTCAAGTTGGTACACTTACCTGAATAGCAAAATCGAGACTATCATACCTGCCGACCCGTTCAATTATATGCGATTGGATGGTGCCGTTTTTGACAAACAAGGCAATTTGTTCATGTCCAATACCGGCGCTGCCAGTGGGATTAAAATTCGCCTGGCCGATGGGACGTGGACTCAACTTACTTATTCTGGCGTAGCATCAAAGCCAACCTTAGGAAAAATTATAATCTCCAACCAGAATCCGAATCAGAAATGGGTTCTTTCGGTTCGAGCCGATCCCGGAATTTTTATTTTTGATGACAATGGAACTTTAAAAGACCAGACTGACGACCAAACGGTTTTCATGTCCCAATTCACTTATCCCGAGCTGAATAATAGCGGAAACACCATATACACTTCAAAATACCCGGGAGCTATCTATTCCATTGCCCAGGATAAAAACGGGGTTATGTGGATTGGCACTGATATAGGGCCTTTTCTATTTAATACAACATCGAAATTCGATGCTGCATATATTGCTTCACGGGTAAAAATCCCCCGTGGCGATAGCACCAACCTGGCTGATTATTTACTGGTTAATGAAAAAATAAAAGCAATTGCCATTGATGGCGCTAACCGGAAATGGCTTGGAACAGAAACATCGGGTGTATACCTTATGTCCGAAAACGGACAACAAACAATTCAGCATTTTACAACGACTAATAGCCCGCTGCTCTCGAATAACATTTTATCTATTGCCATTAATCCGGTTACAGGTGAAACATTTTTCGGAACAGACCAAGGCTTGATTTCCTACCAAAGCGATGCGAGCGAAGCGGGCGAAACATTCGGCAACGTGTACGCCTATCCAAACCCTGTGCGTCAAAATTATACCGGGCTTATAACAATCACGGGATTGGTTGAAAATACTCAGGTAAAAATCACGGATATAAATGGCAACCTGGTTTGCGAAACCGTTTCAAACGGCAGCTTGGCGACCTGGAATGGAAAAGATGTCCATGGACGAAGAGTCAATACCGGAATATATCTGGCAATATGTGCCAATGCAGATGGAACGCAAAATGCCATTACCAAGATTTTAGTAATAAATTAGCGATAAGATAACAGTAAACTATTGAATAATAAATACCTTAAAACAAGTAATCTGTTGGAAGCAGCGATGAATAAAGCTTTACAAATATTCTTCTTGATTATTAACAGCTTATTTGTCGCGAAATATGCAATTCGTTTAGGTTTTAATCCGGCATTAGCAATTGTATTATATTGCTTGATTGGCTCGGTTATAATCTTTCTTATTTCAACGAGTAATCCAGCTGAGAGCAGAAAATATAAAGCTTTTTATTTTCTGCTCTCCATCACACTGATTTGCGCTATATTATTTTTACAAAGCCACATAAACCCACTAAAGCTTCAGGTAGACCGCTGGTCGGCAATTCATAATTTCATACAGAATCTATTTAACGGAGCCTATCCATATGCAGCACGCACACATTTAGGCGGCTATGGTTCACCTTTCCCTGTATGGCAGCTATTTCACATTCCATTTTATTTATTGGGTAATGTAGGTCTTGGAATGGCATTTTCAATTGCCTTGCTTTGTGTGTTTCTGATCTGGCATTTAGATTCTTATCAACAAGGATTATTCTATCTCATGCTGTTAGCCGTTTCTCCTGCATTTTGGTATGAAGTGGCGGTCCGGAGTGATTTAATCTACAATTTTATTCTTTGCTTTATTTCAATAGCTATTGTCTATAAAAAACAGTTCACTATTCAGCAGCACACATGGGCGCTAGGAGTGTTATGCGGTTTATTTCTTTCTACCAGATTATCCGTACTTATTCCATTTTCAGTTTTTTTATTTCCTGATTTTTTAAAATCTGATTTGAGGCAGAAAATTCTTTTCGTGGCTATTACAATCATTACTTTCCTAATTACTTTCTTGCCATTTTTATTCTGGGATTTTAAAGCCTTATTCTTTTTTGAATACAGCCCGGTTTTACTGCAAACCCGTCAAGGGGAACCTCTGGAAATTATCATTCTATTAGCCTTAGTCTTATTTCTTTCCATGCGTTGGAAGAATGATTTCAGGCTATATGCTGCTTACATCTCTGTAATATTCATTGTCTTTATCTCAATCACATTTCTGCACAGAATGATAAATGATGGTTTTGAAAATAATTTATTTAGTTCATATTATGATATTACTTATTTTAACATGTCCTTGCCATTTATCCTGTTTGCTATAACAAACAAAAGCAAATGCAGCATTGGATGAAAAGGTTGGAGAATGCTAAACTAACATGTTTTTCAGCTATCCAATTAGACATTCATCTGAAAATATAGAGATCTAAATGTGCTCATCTTCTTTTTGTGATTACAATGGCTGCATATTCGCCAAAAGTACTCATGAATTGACTGTGTTTATCTTCAACTTCGCCCAGTTTCCTTAATATCCATTTACCTCCAAGGCCTTTGTGAATATAAGTATCCATGAAAAACTTATTGGTACTTCTCCAACAGTAAAACTCAATATCCTTACTGAATGGAAATGATTTTTTGAACCAGCGCGGAGTATGGGCAAAGAAATATAATTTTGGTTTCGAGCTGATTAACCGAACATATAATTTACCGGCATAGTGTCTTGTCACCCGGTATATCTGTACAAAGTTCAACGCAAGGTTCATCATCCAGCTATTGTAAAACCAACAATAGACGATGACTATTTTAGAATCCATTTTTGCTACCCTGTACATTTCATTCACTGCTATTGATTGTTCCTTTCGGGGAATATGGTATAAGGTATGCTGACACAATACCACATCGCAGACAGCATCTTTCAACGGAATATTAGTTATATCACCACAAATATAAATGCCTTTCTGACCCACACTCTCTAAATTTGCCTTTGCTTCCATTAACGCATTAATGGATATATCGACACAGATTCGATACTCATAACCATCCGAAAGCGCAATATACTCAGGAAAACCAATCGGACCAGAAGCAATATCCAGCAAATACTTGCCGCTGGGAGGATAATGTCTCGATGCTTTGGTAAACGATTTTCTCATATATTCCGAAGAAACTTCCCTATAATCAACCCAATTAGCACTGTCGGCATAGATCTTAAATGAGTCTTTTACCTGATAGTTTACTTTGTTGTAGTAGTTAAGAACACGTTTTTTATCCAATGATAATGAATGACGGCTGCCTGCTTCATTTCCAATGCAAATAGCGTAATGCTCATATAAAACGATGATATCGTTAAATATTGGATAAAAAAATTGCTTCGAATTATCTATCAAACCTTGCTTTAGTTCTCCAAAAGTATCAAGCTCTTTAGGAATGGGATATTCTTCAAATTCAGCCTTACTTATTAATTCCAGCCTGTTTTTAGTTATGGGGCAGCGTAAGTTCTCAATAAATTCCATAAGTTTAATGGGTATTCTGTATTTGTTTATTTCAGAAGAGCTTTAATTTTCATTTTCCGGTTGCAAATATAGGGATTAGTTAACAGGTTGACAAATACATATTCAGCGAAACTGCTTGTTCCGGCCTTTATGAGTTATATGCTCCGTTCTTGTCTGTACAAATTGTATAGGATTATTAATGAAGGAAACAGTCAATTGCAGACCATTTACTCCACGAAAAGAGTGAAAAGTACCATTCAAATAGCTCGCGAAAGAGAAATTTAGTATTACGAGATGACGGATTTAATTAATTCTGCGGATAAAAGCGCATCTGTTCGAAAACAATATTTTTATCTTTGCGCAAACGATCAATCAGCTGTTTTAAATCATTTTCCTCCCACCGTCGCTGAAACATTTCATCGTGTAACAGGATAACAATATTATTTTTCGTAAATGTTTCACCTTTACTCAGCTGCTGCATAATTTGCCGGTATATTTCATCTACACTTTGTACCGGAGTACCATCTTCTGCATGATGTTGCCATTCTATATCCCAGCCAAAAACCTTAAATCCTCTTGCAGCCAGGCTATCAGCTGTAGCCACTGCATTAATCTCACAATCATCCTGTTTTTTATTATTAAATCGCCAGGTGTTGCAAGCCGGCATACGGATAATTTTATATTGAATTTTCAGAAATTGCTGATTCTTCAGAAAATCTTCAGTTGCTTTATGCGGATTGCCGTAAAACAGATTGTACTGATCGTTGCCATGTGTAAAACTATGATTGTACTCATCGATATAAGGATTCTCTTCATAATATTTATAGTAAGTCGTCATATCACGGTCTCCAACCACTTCCGAACCAATTAAAAACACACTAATCTTTATCTTTTCTGCCAAAATAATACTATCAATATTTTGGCTGCCATCCAACGGACCATCATCAAAAGTCAAATACACATATTGCTTTTGAGGAAGTGCAGACTCCTTCTTGCTATCAATCTTACAGGAATAAAGAACTGATATAAGAAGCCCTATTACTGAAAAAACAAAAAAACGACGGTTCATAGATTTATTTTTTAAATTGTTTTACAAAGCTGAGGCACAAATTGCACGACGGCACATAATTTTATATTAATCGCATCGGGACTGTTTATTCATTTTTCTCCCCTTCAAATATATACAATTTTTAAATTTTATTTCTGCCTAACTATTCTTTCTCTGTTCCCGGTAGCGTATATAACTTGTAACTCCCGCTGTTCGGCATTGGCTCCAGCCTATGTCGCAGATAATACTTGTCCGTCCACTTGACGGAAGGAAAGCTCCTGCTTTCCAGGCTGGGTGCAAATATAATCCTTTTCATAAAAGAAAAAGACACAATTATGAACTGTACCCCAAAAGTTAGACAAAAAACTTTAGGGGTATTTTTATGGAAAAAGTCAAACGAAAAAATCTGAAACATAGTTATTCAGATAAAATGCGAGTAATTGAACTCTATGAACAAGGTTA